>Ga0307378_10003139_pt1 | contig 24455 bp, 26 predicted proteins | sample UN1MG_FD_202238 | JGI IMG/M metagenome (GOLD analysis project Ga0307378, IMG submission 202238) | Soil microbial communities from Risofladan, Vaasa, Finland - UN-1 | ecosystem: Environmental > Terrestrial > Soil > Coastal area > Acid sulfate soil | place: Finland: Risofladan, Vaasa | collected...
GGCTGCCGGCCCAATCGCCGTTTTCCGCGCCGGTGTGGGAGGCGGTCCTACCCTGCATGTCGATCATGCCGAGCTGTGTAGCGAAGTGTCAAAAGTCGGACTGAAAAACGTCAAAAGTCCATTTTGAAAAGCCAATCATATTATGTCGAAAGGTGACATATTGTGATTGATTTCATCCTCTTTCCTGCCTGAAAACTGCCTGAAAACTGCCTTGATCGATGTTGAAACGCTGAAGATTCTATCAGTTTTCCGCCTGGAATTCTCCGGCCTGGAATTCACCAGGTTAAAACCTTCTCAAAGAGATTGTGTGTCGATACCTTGACAATGCGAACATAGTTCACTAGATTCTAAGGTGAACATGGTTCACGAGGTGTGATCGTGGTGAACGATACTCTATACATTGTCTCTGGCTGCAAGTTTTCCGGCCGTCCTTTGATTTATCTCATGGCGACTCCTGACTCAGAACGGGCGGAGAATTTCGCGCGCTCTTGGCTGGCTGATATGTTGCGCGGTCGCTCTGAGGTCACAGTGGATAAATGGTCTGCCGGAGAAGATTTTCCGACAATGCATCTCTCCTTTTATCTCGCGCAGGACGGCCGAGTAGAGGTGCAATCTACCTTAGCGCTCGCGCTCTAATAAAGAGGTGTAACATGGCAAAACGACGCAGGAAACGGGCAGTGAAGGCGCCGAAGGTTAAGCGGAGTATGCATCAGGTAGCAACGCTAATCATCCTTGAATCCCTTCAGGCGGGAGCTGACTTGTGGCACTCTCCATATCCACCTGGTGAACCGCCAATCAATTACGCTACAGACAAGCCAATCCTTGGCTTGCGGGCAATTTATCTAAACGCTGCCAGTGGATACTATCACTCCCGATACTGGATCTCCAAGACGGAAATAAAGCAACGTGGATCGATCCGCAAAGGCCAAAGCGGTGTCTGGTTTCCCTGGTGGACAGCAACACACCAAATACGGAGCGGTCATTACTGGAATATTGAACAAGTGGACTTGCCGCTTGAGATCCAAGGCGCTGATGATATTCCGCCCAATCCCGTTGAAACCTACGACGCAATCTCCAACTGTCAAAGCCTAATAGAGTCTCTTTCTTGCCGACCTCGGATCATTGCCGGCGACTCTCACCTATACGATCCGGACTCCAATCTTGTAATGGTGCCGCATCCTGACTCTGAAGACCCGGAGAACTGGTATAGCTTGCTATTTCGGAATTTAACAGAGAGTGCGGCTGGCGCTGCAAGTCTACCAGGCCGCGCGTGGATGGAACTTGACAAGCTGGCTGAGCTCTCTGTCCAGGTAGCGACCGGTTATTTGTGCGCCGAAGCGGGAATCCGCAATCATTCAGCACCGCCTAATTATGAGGACTGGCAGCAATTCTTAGAGACTTATTCTACCGCGTTTCTCACGGCCGCTCAAAACGCTGTGAGGATTATTCGGTATCTCAAGGGAGAGCAAAGCGTAAAACGTGCGGTCAAGGCCGCTTAATAAGATAAGAGGTGTGATCATGGCGACAGGTGATTGGAAAATGACCGAATATAACGACATACCGTCCGCCTTCAGGGCGTTATTTGAACGTCTTAATCCAGGTGCTGGAATCGATGTAATCGTTCACCAATTAGAGGACGGCGGCACAAGATACCGTTTTATCCCGCTGACTGGCAACGGCAACGGAGCTGTCAAGATAAAACCGATATCTGAACTCCAGGCTGAACCGAAGCCGGCGACTTCGAAGCCGAAGGCCGCGAACCCGAAGGCCGCGAAGGCGGCGAAGCCGAAGGCGGCGAAGCCGAAGCCGGAGATCTCGAAGCCGGAGATCTCGAAGCCGGAGATCTCGGAGCCGGAGACTCCGACTTGTAGCGCCGAAGCCGGCGACGACTGGAAGCGCGAGCTCAGGGCGCGCCAATTGAAACACGCAGAGACTCAAGATAAGGACATTTCAGGCGCCGAAGCCGGAGACGTGGACGACCTGCCATATTACGATCAATTAGACTCTCAGGCCGCCCAGGAGCCCGCAGGAAACGGAAATAAGGACGGTTTCCCGTCCTTTGTTGAATAGTGAGTAAGCGGCGGGCCGATCATGGCGAACCAGCCCGCCTGAACCATAACATTTAACAAGAGGTGTGAGTTATGGCATCCACTAATCTAGGCTCGCGCTCTGCGAGCTGTCAACTGCGAACCGCTCCCTATGCTACCTTGGAATTTATCCAGGGCGGCGAACTCCAGGCCGCCGACTGTCCAGCCAGAGACCTGCCGGCGACTATGCGGCGACTTGTCACAAGCGGTGCCGATATTCTAGCGGTCTCCCATACCAGCGAAGACGGCATCTTCTTAATCGTGCCGCTGGGAGCCGTCTAGGCGGCCGCGTAAATCCTGAATTCTCCCGCAATCGGCGGGAAAACCGGAGGTGTAAAAAAATGAGTCTAACATCATTCCTCAAACCGTGTGAAGCGGCGCCGGCGACGGTGCGCGTCTTCTATGAACGAAAAAATAGCCTGAATTTCAGCGATTACATGGCAAGAGATCTGCGATTGTGGTTACGGGAATTGCTGGATCTCGGCGCTACTATCTCATCCTTAATTTACTATCTCCCGGACGGCTCGTATTTCGAGATTACACCGCTGAGCCATGATGCCGACGGCCTGCCTTATATGGGTGTGATCCGGCGGTGCTGGTCTCCAGACTGTGATTGGCTGGCTGCAATCTCGGAGCTCCAGCGCACGCAAGACCGAGTCAAGGTGATTATCCCCGTCTAGGAGATGCCGTGAATCCTGAACTATTTAAACCAAAGGAGAAAAACCATGACTACGAGGAGAGAACGTCTCGAAAACAAGGTGCAACGCCGTCTTGAGTGGGCAGCGAAGGCGGACAAGCGGGCGAAAGATCGCTATTCGGCGGCCGGCGCAATCGCCGACGGAATCCCACTCGGGCAACCCGTCTTGATCGGCCATCACTCCGAGAAAAGACACCGCCGGGATCGCGAGCGGATCACTAGCAATATGATTAAGTGTGGCGAGGAAACCAAGAAGGCCGAATATCATCAGGAGATGGCAAACGGTCTCGCCCGTCAACTGAAAAAAACAATCTTCTCTGATGACCTCGATGCAATCGAGGCACTCGAGGCCCGGATCGCGAAGAACGAGGCCAAGGCTGAGGAAAACAAGAAAATTAACTCCGCCTGGCGCAAGCATGGAGCCGACGGTCTGCGGTCTCTCGGCCTAAGTGAAACAGTCGTCGCGAAAGTGGCCGAAACAATCCGGCTCTGCCCGTGGCTGAAAAAGCCGCTTAACACCGGATATCTCCGCACGCGGATCAGGTCCGACAAGGAACGGATCAAGGCTATCAAGGACAGAATCAGCCGCATCGAAGATGCCGAGGAATCGGGCGGAGTGAGAATCGAGTATTTCGCCAACGGGCAGTATGTCACCATCACCTTCGCGGAGAAGCCCGCCCGAGAAATTCTCGATGCACTCAAGGCCGCCGGCTTCGGCTGGCACAACGGCAATTGGGGCGGTCCTAGTGAAAAGCTGCCCGCTTGCGTTTCGGAGCTCGTGGAGGAGGCCAAGGGCGAGGATGTCTAAGCGGTGCCGGAAATCCTGAATTATCAGCCCGCTTGCGGGCGGGCAGGAGGTGTGAGAATGAATGAGATCTTTTTCCTGGCGCTCCTGGCGATATTCCTCGCGCTTGGCGTGCGAGAGGTGCGCTCCTGGAGATAGTGTCTAGGATTGTGCGCACATCCTGATGTGTTAAACTGCCCTAAAACAGGGCAAAAAGAGGTGTGAAAATGGAAAAAACATATACTGCTTGGTTGAAATTCGAGAATCAGGAGGATTTCGAGGCCGGAGAAATGGTCGGCGGTCTAATCGAAGGCTCGGCTGCGGTCGGGGCGGACGTTGTGGCATTTGGCACGACTCCAAAACAAGCCCGCAAAGCCGCAGAAAAAGAAGCCAAGAGAATGTCTTTTGAAAATTGGTCAGCGCCAGAGAGCAGGGAATATGATGACTTATCGTTCTGCTGGACAGGTGCGCTGGCAACGGATTGATCTTGGCTCTTGCAATGCCGTCTAGGTTGCAAGAAGAATCCTGAATTATCAGCCCGCTTGCGGGCGGGCAGGAGGTGTGAGAATGAATATCGTAAAAATCAGAGTGATCAGCGAGTTGAACGAGGGCATCTACGCCTCGGAACGAGCTAAATACGGCCGGGAAAATGCCGACGAATTCGAGCCGACCAAGGCAAATCTAATCTACGCCCTCGATATGGTTAATTACCGCAGCACGGAGCTCGTCGGTTGCTATGGCGGGCGTGGCGGCGGTAATACCTGGGCAGAGATCGAAACCGGAACTGGTGACCTTCTTGTTGTCATGCCCGAGGACGACGAATACCAATATATCGACTCGGAGGGCAACGACCAAGAGGACACCATCTCGGAGGACGACGCATTCGAGGCACTCACGGAAACAGGGAGTCTCTCCCGCGAGCAGTTGCGCGACATCTCCGGGCATGTATGGGACGGAAATAATCACGTTCTCGTGCTGCCCAACAGATCAGAGAATTACTGCAACGAGGACGCCAATCTCCAGTTCGATTGGGGCGTGTTCGAGTGTAGCCGCGACTCAAACGGGGGCGCTGAGATCGACTACAAACTCGCTGAAGGCTGGCTCTGCCTGGGTTGGATCGACTACGGCGGTTATCAGGATGGCGAATTGACCCGAGATCAATTCGATTTGCTGCTGGAGGCCAACAGACCGCCCAAACATCGCTCCTCAGAGCCGGATCCCAAACTCGAAAAACTCCTCGATTCAATCAGCGATTTCTATGACGAGGAATTTGAGATCGCGGCCATGTTCTGCCGCACCGAGGATTTATCGCGAGTGCAATCAGCGGTGCAAGAACTCGTCGGCGAGGAGGAATGATCATCGACGGGGCGGCCTGGTCGCCGCCCCGTCTGAACTCAAACCATAACACAATTGAGGTGTGAGCTATGGCCTTGCCAGTCTAGGCCGCGAGCTGCGGCGAGTCAATCGTCTAGTTGGTGGTGGTGATACTGTCTAGGTGTCGCCATAAATCCTGAACTTTTTTCGCCGATTTTTCGGCGATGAGCGTTAAGTATAATAGAGGAGTCGAATCATGAGAGAAATTGCAATCTGCCTTGTTATCCTGGTGCTGGTTTCGCCGTGCGGAATCGCCCAGGATCAAAACAAGTGGCGAGCTGAGGGTCATGTGATTGATCTGGCCATCGGATCTTATTCGCCAAATCTAGTGTTATTTATGTTTAAAAGCGGCAGGAATCAGCCGATCCTCTGTATCGCGACGGGAGACATGGCAATCGAAATAGTTAATCACTGGAATATCCACAAGGATTGCAAGTGCCGTTGTCGGATCGGCCTGGTAGGCCGTCTGCGGAATACAGTCAATCGCGTTTATATCAAGGTCGTCGCCTGGGGACCGAAGGGAAATTAAGCCGTCTAGGAAGAGTCGGGAATCCTGAACATGCAGTAAAATTGTAATATAATTTGTTACAATTGTAACTAAATTCGGGGCGCTAACCGAGATGGTGAGCGCCCCTTCGTCTATTTTTCGCGATAGTCACATCGCGTGTCCAATATCAATTTAGGACGCGAAAATCGAATTGTCAAAGAGACCGTCGCCCTCAACGGCGAGGTGAGAAGGGGGCGCAGACACGAATGTCCGCGCCACCAGTTAGATTACAAAGCCGGGGATGCTGGTGCTAAGTGTCTGGCCGGGGCACCGAATCCCGAAGTCTTTTACGCTTGAGATCCTTTCTGATTTCATCCAATGACCGGCGTCGCCGATCAAGGTAGGAGGCGAGAACCGGTTCGCCCTCCTCGCGCCGCAGCCTGGCGTTGCGGCGGAATAAAGCAGACGCTTCCCCGAGCAGCTTCAGGAGCGGATCAAAGGTCATGCTCGATTTCTTTTCGTGCCGCTTTTTCCTTACGCCATCTGTTGATTGCGTCAACCAGGTCTTCCGCCAAATCCTCGAGTTCCGTGATCGCCTTATCCGTCAGCCGCCAGACATCGTTGGAGAGTGCGCCCCACTTGATCAGGGCGGCATCGATAAGGCGGTCGAACACTTCTGGTGTGGCGTCGGAATCCCTGAAAGCGACGGCGGCCTGATAGATAACCTTGCCGATCTGATAGAGTCGTTTCCGGGCATGGATCAAGGCTGGCCGCACGATGGAGACGAACAGATAGATCACGGTGCCAATGAGCCAGCATGCGAGGAAGCCGATGATGAAGACGAGTGGTTCAAAAATCATTTTTTTGCACCGGCCTCTCTCACCGCCTCGACCTCGGCGGCGGTGAGCCATCCTGACAAGTGGGCCGCGTTAGCGGCCTCGATCACCTCTCGAATTTCCTCGGAAGTCGGCAACTTCTGGTAGTGTGCCAATTTGGTGGAGTCGAATTTCCATTCCAGAAATTTCGTTAAAAAACTCAATACCTTTGCTTTCCATCCATTCTTCAAATCGTTCCAGAGGTCTTCGGCTTCTTGTAATTTTTCGCCGGCCTCTGCGTAGAGATCCGCCCACTCCGAGCAGGCAGCGGGGGGCATATAACCCACGTCGCAGTAGTGGGTGATCTTGGTGTTGATCAGCACCAGGAACTCCTTGAGGGTCTCCAGCGCGAGATCGCCTCCGCTCCAGAACGAGGCGCAGGCGGGTGTGATCAGCAACAAAGCCGTCGCCATGATGATTACAAGTTTTCGCATCGTTACTCCTTGTCTGAGCGGTCGCTATCGTTCGCTTTCAAGCGGCCTTGAGGGCCGCGTAATACTCCAGCAAAGCGCGGGTATCGTCGCCGTTATGTATCTTGATGTCGGCGACACAACCGCCGTAATAGATTCCGGCAGCCATTCCGAAGGCATCTCGAATCTTCGGCAAATCCCGGAACGGTATCCGTCCGATTCGTTCTCGGTAATCCGGGCTGTCGGGGATCGGTTTTCGTTTGCTGCCATCGGTCGAGCCGAGAATTTTCACATTCCAGCGTTTACAAAGCGGCATTACGATGGACACTTTTTCGGTGATATTATGCAGGTCGAGTGCATGAACACAGATATACTGGACACGGCTCATCAGTTCGTGATCGTTGTTAACGAACTCGACACCGAGGGGATCACGTAAAGCCTGCCCGCCGAAGGATTTCACCGGATAATTGATATTGCAGAGCAGGAAGCAGCTAGTGCTTCTTTTATCGATTTCGTTGCCGTCGCCGCCCATATGCCCCTTCGGCATCTTTTCAACCTGCGCCTGTTTCCCCCTCAGAATCGCTCTTCCGTAACGGATGGAGAGTTCATCCGTGTTCTGTTGCGTGAGACTGTGCTCCACCACCTTGCGCCAGGGAGAACCGCTGGAGGGCTTCTCGTAATCGGACGGCAGCGGGTAGTTCAGCGTATTGTTGATGCCGTTGTATTCTGAGTTTGCCCAACATTCCGGGAAGTCGCGCATGAAGTGTCCATCCCAGGCGTCAAAATGAATCACGATTCCCAGTCTACGGGCATACCAGCAATCAGCCCGCCATCTCCGCAAGCGCTCTTCGACGGGATGCTCGATGTCGTATAGATCGTCGAAGAATCGGTCGTAGAGCATTGATTCATAGCCGTTCTGCCAGCAAGTGGACGGCCCGATTATGCGATGGTAATTGAGGCTGGCGGCGGCGGTGAGCTCCAGCCATTGGCGCATGGAGTCGCCCCACATACCATCTACGGAATGCTCCCAATAGAGACCCAGACCCTGGAGGTCCATCTCCAGCGGATTCTGTTCCGGTGGTTTCGTGATCGAGATTTTGAGGCGTGTCTTGATCTTGCCGTCGCGGCGCATTTTGAATTTGCCAGGCTCGTCGAAAACGAGAAGTTTATTATCGGCTCCGCGCTCCTCGATCAAAGGTTCTGCCCTTCCGCCGAATTTCATTCCGCCGGCGTTCTCCAGCTTCAACTCATCGCCGGCATATATGGGCTTATCGGGAGTGATGTTGACCATGCGGTATCTGATGATCTTACCGTCCTGCTCAATGACGATCTTTCGCGGCTGATTCGGGCGGTCGTGATACGATACCTCGGCATCCTTACCCTTCTTTATCTTCAGCAGATCAGTCATGCTTACTCCTTGACAAAGCGAACATTGTTCATTAAATTTGCTTTGGAGGACATGATGTCAGATAATTACCTGAATCAATTGATCGAGACTCGTATGTCTCGGTTCAAATGCAACAAATCCAAAGCGATTTCGTCTGTCGCTGCCGACCTGAATGTTTCCGAGCGCCAGATCCAATACCTGCTCGCTGGAAAGCGGGGTTATACAGGCAGCGTCACTCGTTTGTTGCAGCATCTGATTCACCTTGAAACCCACGGTTCGCTCAGCCTCGATGATTTGCCGCAGCTTTCCCATTGATATGACTGTTGATTCGGATATCGAGCCTGGCCGTCTGGCGTTTGACATCATTCAAGGCATGAGCTTCATTGCTCTCCTTGTGGTCGCTGAGATCCTTCGACAGATCATCTTTGGCTTGCCAGAGCTTGTCGATTGACTTCTTGATCTCGCCCAATCTCCACCAGAGGATGACTATTATCAATGCGGAAGTCCCGACTTGACTGCCCAACTGAAGGATTACGTTTTCCATTTCATCACCATGTCGCCGGACCGAGACTGATGCGGAAGTTCGCCGAATAAATCGTGCCTGCTGCGACGACCGCTTTGAGTTTGTATGTGCCCGGCGGGATCGGCCCCTCCAACCAACCCTTGATTTTCGTCGTGCTCACATTCGCAACACTCGTGAGGTTTACCGTTCCCGCCGCATCCTGGCGTTGTAACTGCATCGAGGAGCATGTCCCGAGATTCAGCCCCTCCGCATAACACCATCGTTTACGGTGCTTCACGAAATTGACGCCGCCGTCGTCGCCGTAAATCTTCGTGATCGTCGGCACAGCCGAGACCGAGAATGATCCCGGCGCGTCGTAATTGACACCGCCGATTCTGGCGCGCACGACATAGTTGCCGATAGCCACGCCCGCCGGCACCGTGCCATGCAATTGCGTGGACGAATCTCTGACTATCGATGTGAGATCGTAAGTCGAGCCGCCGACAAGCTGGATTTTGTCCAAGCTGCCGGTATCCAGATTCGTGCCGTAGACGTAGAGCACCGGCGTCGCACCGCAGATCATGCCAACAGGGGAAAACGAGGTTAATGTCGGCGTCGCTGAGACAGTGAACGAGCCCGGCGCGTCGTAGTTGACGCTATCTATGCGGGCGCGGACTGTGTAATTACCGACCGCCACGCCCGCCGGGACCGTGCCGTGGATATGCGTCGAAGAATCACAGACTATCGAGGTGAGATCGTAAGTCGAGCCACCGACAAGCTGGATTTTGTCCAAGCTGCCGATATCCAGATTCGTGCCGTAGGCGTGCAATACCGGCGTCGCGCCATAGTTCATTCCCGTAGGATTAAATGATGTCAATAGAGGGACTGATGATACCGAGAAAGAACCCGGCGCGTCGTAATTGACACCGCCGATTCTGGCGCGCACGGTGTAATTATCGATCGCGACGCCGCCCGGCACAGTGCCATGAATATGTGTCGAGGAATCCCGCACAATCGATGTGAGATCGTAGGTGCTCGCGCCGACGAGCTGAATCTTATCGAGTGTGCCGGCGTCCAGATCAGTTCCATAGACATGTAATACCGGCGTCGCGCCGTAGCTCATGCTCACGGGTGAGAAGCTCGTCAGTATCGGCGTGCCCGCCAAGACAGAGAACGAACCCGGCGCGTCGTAGTTGACGCCGCCGATGCGGGCTCGCACCGTGTAATTACCAACCGCGACGCCCGCCGGCACCGTGCCGTGCAATTGAATGGCTGAATCCCGGACTATCGAGGTGAGATCGTAAGTTGAGCCGCCGACAAGCTGGATTTTGTCCAAACTGCCGGTATCGAAGTTGGAGCCATAGATGTAGAGCACTGGCGTCTCGCCGAAGTCAATCCCCGTCGGATTGAAGGAGGTCAGCATGGGAGTGCCCGAAGAGACAGAGAACGAACCCGGCGCATCGTAATTCACGGCGGCGATTCTGGCACGAACTATGTAATTTCCGACTGCAACGCCGCCCGGAATGGTGCCGTGGATATGTGTTGATGAATCCCGCACAATCGAGGTTAAATCATAGGTGCTCGCGCCGACGAGTTGAATCTTATCAAGGCTGCCGGCGTCGAGGTCCGTGCCGTAGATGTGTAATACAGGAGTCTCGCCGAACACCATCTCCGTTGGGTTGAAGTAGGTCAAAGCGGGTGTGCCGGATTCCGTATAATCGAATTTCAGGCGGGCACCGTTAGTATAAATATAATAATTTGGTTGTGTAGTAATTATACCAAACAAAACCCATCCGCTCTGTCCCTTACCTTCTATATAACTTTTAAGATTAGCATTTCCGCTGCAAACCCGAGGATTATCACTACTAAATCCTCCAGACCAGAATATATTAGTTAAATCGATTGCTTTATCAAAAAGCCCACCGCTATACCAGTGTTTATCTGTGTGTATGTTTAACATGTTTCCAGTTGACCCGGTTTTTGACATACCCCTTAACAATTGTTTTATTTGACCATAGCCGTATTCGCCATCGCTCCTGTCTAATTCAATTCTTTGATTTGTGACAGTAATGTCATCAGGTAAAGATGGTAATGCAGCGCCCATAATAATAATACGATCATAGGTTTCATTCAATATTGTCTCAGCATAATTAGAAGAAGCATAATTATAGTCTGGATTTTTACGATCAATATGAAGCCATTCTAACGTCACTGTTATAGGCGTTGGCATTACTTGAACACCAGCATGAACTGACCGTAGCCGCCGGCTATGGTGCTGCCCTTCTGAATATCTTCCCACGTCACGTATTCACCGGCGAAGAGGGCGATTGAGATTCCAGTCTTCCAGAGTGTCCTCGTGCCGAGAGGCATCTTCGGCCTATCATCACCAGCGAAAAGTTGAATGTCGAAGCGGCGCAGATTGAAAATCGCATCGCAGCCCGTCGGCGCTGTCTTCACCTTGCCGCAAATGGCGACGAGCGTGCAGTCGCAGAAGATGACCATCGGGTTATTGTTGAAGAGAACGTTCGTCTGGAACTCGAAGTCATGGACAACGCGTTCCTTCCAGGCGAAACGGTCGCCGATCTCCGTTGTGAGCCCGATGCCGCTGCTATAGAGAGTCATTTCATATCCTCAAAAGAATAGTTGCCCTTCTGTTTGCGCCGCCGTATCCGTCTTGACGAAGCCGCCCTTGATCCTCTCCATCTCGCTCGCGGCGGAATAATCCGGGTAGCCGCTCTCTACGAAAAGGGCGGATTCCCGCAGGGCACCGCGCCAGTCGTCGGCGACTACATGCACGGTCCCCTTAGCGTTGTTGGCCTCGATCTCGACTATGGTCAGGGGATAGGCGTCGAGTTTGCCATCCGGCCCGGCAGCGCGGTCTCTGGTGACGAGGATCGTATCTCCGGGCAGGGCGCAACTGAGGCGCAGATCGAGCGCGTCGAACTCGACGCGCAGCGGGCGATTCTTCGCTAAAAAAGCGAGGCGGTGAGCGAGAGCCTGAGCGTCCTCCTCGTAGATCAAAGCGCTGTCTATCTCGCGAGTCTCGTCGATCCCAAAGATCGCTGGCGCTGAGGAATTGGTCGTCTGTGCCTGTCTGTCCGCGAAGCCGTAATTGATGATCACTTGGTAAAGCACCGATTCATCCTCGCCTACATGCGCGAAATCCTTCAAATCTTCTGTCGAGATCGAGACGGCTCCATTCAGGCTCGGAACATAGCGGCGCAGTGCGAATTTCTCGGCGATCACGGGCATTAAAGTGTCGCTGACACAGAGCCTATAGATCAATTGACTGAGCGAGGTGCGTTCCGTGAGATAGAGGCCGGTGCGCTTCGAGCCGATTCTGGCGGCGGCAAAGGATTCGAGGTCTACAAAGTCCGCGGGGAAGCCCTTCACACTGCGCAGCAGGAATAGAATCTGATCGACGGCGCGCGAGCAGGTTTCGGCTTCATCTCGGTCGGCGAATCCGCCCGGTATATCGCCGATGAGAGCGCCCTCGCCGGTGAACTTTATCGAGCTTATATCTGGATTGATGATTGTAATGCGGCATTCCTCGTAATCGATCTCGTAATCCTCGCCCTCGTCGAGGTCCGTCTCCTTGCCGCTCTCTTCTGTGAATACACGTTCCGGTGTTTGGATCTGCTGGATGAAGCGGTCGGCGACTTGGTAGACATCGCCGCCCTCGCAATATTTGATGTTCTCCATGCCGCAATTCGTGAGTTCGAGCGGGCAGCCGCCGAAATCGTCGGCGATATAGACTATCCCGCCGGAGGTGTAGATGTTCTCGGGCTGGAAGCGCCAGCGGTGGATCAGGCCCGTTATCTCGTCGCCATTGAACTGGCTGGCGTGGACGTTCGAAATCGCGATCTCCTCAAAATCGACCGCGTAACCGACACCCGTGCTGCTGATCCCAAACTCAAGATCTTTGACGGATGCAAACAAGGATGCGGGCACCGCGCCGCTCTGTGTATAGGTGCTCTCGATTGTGTTGATATAAAGTTTGCAGTTTTGTGTCGCCCCATGATAGGCGATCTTGATCATTGCCAGTTCATTTTCAGCCACGGCAAAGGTGCTCCTGCCGGTCCATGCCCAAGTCGTTCCATCGGAACTCAAATATACATAGATGCGTCCGATATCCGACCGCGAGAAGACGAATTGCCAATTAGAACCGCTGAAATGTATTTTGCCGAAAAAGAGCATCGCACTTGTTCGAAACCTCAGCCGAAACTGGAATACGAATCCATCCTGTAGATTGTCGGCGAGGGATGCCTTGGCGCAGGATGCCATCTCGTCGCTGACACCATCATTAAGCCGGATCATGTTCCGCACTGGATTCGTGCCGCCGGTATTCTCGAAAGCGCTCTCGTTCAATCCGCCGACTTGTATGAGATGATTGCCGTTGCCGCTCAAGTCCTGGAGGCCGTTCTCGAAGCGCCATAAACCCTTGAGTAAAGTGAGATCGTTCGGCATCGAGGTGTGTGCGCCCGCCGCCGCCCAAATCTCACGTAAATAACCAAGATGGGGAGAGTTAGTTCCAGCATCGTAGGCACCGAGAATGAAATCCGCCGTTCCCGCTACATAGATCGCCAGCGGTGCATTGCCAGCCGTTTCGATTTGCATCGGCACACCGTCGAGGAGGATTATCCCCTGTTGCTCATCGACGTTGTAGGCAGTAAGGAATTGGTATTCACGCTTGGCTTTGATCGTGCCTGGGGTGGTCCGCATATAATAAGCGTTGTTGCCGTCGGGGCTGAGATAAAGATACATACGGCCATAAGGACCAATAAAAAGCAGGTAACTTTTTAGATTCCCCGATCCCGTCCAGCACGAGAGAATAGCCCGTGGGGTGCTTAGTGTCTCGCAATAGAAGATTCCGCCGAACGTCAGTGATTGGTCAAATTTCAGACCAACCAATGAGGCGTTCGCCCTCTTGGCGTAATTCGAGCCGTTGAAGTGGCAAACATAATCCGCGTCCTTGCTCAGTATCTTGAGCGGTTCCTGTCCCTCGACCCGCCCGAGCAGGACCGGCATCGTCTTACCGACGGCATCAGCCAGATAGCCGGAGTTGGGCGGAATCGTGTTGATCGGCACCAGCTCGTCGAGGGCCGCAGCCAAAGGCGCAACAACCAAGCGCACCGACTCGTCGTCTATCAACGGCTCCTCGTCGATATGCCCTGTGAGCACGGCTCGGAAATCCGCGTAATCCATGCCGATGCCGCCGAAGAGTAACTTCGCGCGCCCGCCGCGCAGCGAGGCGCGGTAACAAAGTTCATCGAATATTCTGGAGCGATTGTTCAGCACCAAGTCCCCGCCGAATTGGGGCAGATTGTTCCCTTCGAGGAAATCGATACCGGCCAGATGTGTTTTCGGAACATATCTCGGCTCGATCAAAGGCTCATATAGATGGCCGTTGAAGACCGCCGGCTGCGGCGAGTGCGTCGAGAATCGCAATACCGGCTCGACCACCACGGCGCGATTCTCCTGGTCCGGGTGCCCGCCCCAACCCTGCTGATAAAGCACGCCGTTGGCCTCATCCCAATACCAGCTTCCCGATGTATTCTCCACGGCGTCCACAGATCCGACCTCGGTCATCAATTTCGCATCCTCGCTGACGGCGGCGATGTTTCGATAACTCTTCTGCGGACCCCAGGTATTTGCGAAAGGCAATTCATAGACATTGATCTTGTCTTCGGTCGCTGTCCATCCGGTCAGGCGCAAGAGCGGCTGCAATTCGAGCAGATGGATCCCTTTGGATTTCTTCTGAGGATCTGCGAGGAATTTCTCCCAGGTCAGAGACATTCCTCGACCTCGAATTCCAATTGATCAATGTGAGAGAACCTTGTGATCACTTCCGGGAAATCTCCAACAATAACTCCATAGATAGAGAACTTCTGTAAACCGTTCGTGCAGATGACTCCCGTGGAATCCAGGCAGAACAAGCCCGGCTCACTGCCCTGCTGATACGGTCCTTCGCCCCACAACCGGCGATGCAGGATCCAGAACTCCCGCAATTCTTCCGCCTCAGCTATAGTCAGGAGCTCGAAGCCGAATTGGAGGATGTCGTAAGTGACCTTTCGATCCTCGCTTGTGGCCTCGGTCCTGTTCAGCCGCGTATAAGCCTCGTAGACGGGTTGAAAAAAGGGACCAAGGAAAAGTATACCTATGTCGAATTGGGCGCTTGCGCTGATCTCCAGATTCCAATACCGACAGGTCTTGAGCGTGTCGAAGAAGCCTATGATCTTGTCGGCGTTCCAAGTCAGGTCCAACCAGCCGCTCCACTCATCCTCATACCCCGACACCCGCAGCACACTCGGGCCGGTCGGGATCGTGTGATTCAATATGCCGATTCCCTGAACGGTCTTAGGAGATCCAAGGTCTATTAACACAGACTGATCCGCGCCACCTGTAGCGCTGCGCGCGACCTTGAATTGATTCGGATGAAGTAGGTTTGCAGCCGGGAATTCAGACACATTGAACGTTGTTTCATGGATGCACGCGGCATCATCGCGCAGCCGGTTCGGACTGATGATGCGGCAGATCGCCATCTCAATTGACCACTCTCGCGCTGATTCCCTTGCCGTCCTTGCCCTTGATCTGATTCCTCAGTTCCTTCACTTGCAATGCCAAACCGGTGATCTCGGCGATGGCCTCTTCCTGCCCCTTGGAATTGGTCTGCGCTATCACTATCTTGCCGATCATATTCGGCTTTGCACCGCCGCCCCGCAGCATGTCGTGAGTGAGCACGTAGGCGTCGTATTTAGGCTCGACCCAACCGGTATGCGTAACAGGACCGCCGAATTGGAACTTTTTGGGCAGTTTATTCCAGATTTTCTCCAGCCAGCGATTCGTCAGATCCCAATGCACCAGCGGTGCGACTCTATCCCACATATTACGCATCCGGTTGATGTCCTCGCGCATATCCTGAAGCTTCGTGCGCTCCATCTCATAGGAGATCCGCGCCTGCTTCTTGATCTCCTGGAGTTCAGTCCGGTGGCTTGCGAGCTCTTCGAGCTCCTTATTGAGCGCCGTCTCCAGATTCAGACTATCAATCGCGCTCAGCAGCAACATCGCGTATTCCGGGGGGATGCGTTCCTTATATTCCAGGAAGGTCGCCCAATCAATAAATCCTTTCTCCTGTTCAGCGCGCAGGTCTTCCCAAAGTTTCTCTAATCCCTCATATCCTTCATAGATGGCCTCCGGGATAACTGTAACAAGCGCTCTTGCAGAATCATCCGGTTCCCCCTCTTCTCCACCCCCGGGAATTACCTGAATCACTTCATGTTCCGGCACACGGTAGTAAAACGGCACCGGCGCAACGCCGCCGCCGCCGCCCTCGGCGACCTTCTCCAATTGCTGTGTGAGTTCGAGTTTCTGGTTCAGCAATTTGATCGCGTCCAATAAGTAAGGAGCGAAGCCATTGATCATCTTCGCGGCGAGTTCCTCGTAAACCTCCCAGTCGATCATCTCTCCGCGCAGGATTTTCTCGTTTAATTCCTTCCAGACATCGCCATATCCGTAGGCAATAAACATCGCTTCACTTTTCGCGAGACCTTTCACCTGGCCGAGTAATTTTTCCTGAACACCGAACCGCTCACTTACGATATCCTGAGCGCTCTTGCCGCCGCCGCCGGGCTTGCCGGTCATCAAATCGATGAACCCCTGCTGCGCCTCATAGATCGCGCCACCGGGTTTATAGAGCTTGTAGATCGAAGAGTAGATGTCGAATCGTTTCTCCTTCAGTGAAGCCGTATATTCGCGCAGTTGCTTGGCCGCGTCCTGCCAAGCCTTCTTTAATTCCTTCACGTCCTCGATGTGCATTTCGAGTTGCGAGCGCATCGCCATAGCAACTTCCTCGAACGTAAATCCCGCTCCCTTCGCCGCCGCGATAATATGCTCCAGTTGCCCTTCGATGTTGAAACCGAATTCTCTGGCGTATTGATTCAGCAGCAGGAATTGCCGCGTGAATTCCCCGAGCGAAACAGTTCCCCTGGAAATTCCCCGCGCGGTCTCGGTAGCCCAGGCTGCCAGGTCGGCCTCGGTGATGAAAGCCTTAATCTTGATGAGGAAGTCATCCGTGGCCTGCCCCGTCTGGAAAAGCATCGAGACCATCGCCCGGAAGCTGTCGGTCATCGCTACGTGGCCGAGTTCGATCTGCTCAGCCAAGGCAAACATGCTTTCCCCCAACTTCGCCATCGTCTGTTCTAAGGTGTAGCCCTCCTTGCGCATCTCCTCGAATGCCCAGTGGATATCGCGCTCCATCAGGGCCCACTGTGTCTGAGTCAATTGCCCGCCGGCTTCCTCGATCATCTGAGGTATCAGCAGCGCCCTTGCCGTCGCCCTCGCGCCGAATTTCGTGAAGCCCTCTGCGCGTAGTTCGTCAACCATGCTTTTGAACTGATCGCAGAATGCCTTACTGAAGTGAATCCCGAGCTCCCGCCCGTATCCCTCTATGGAGCGTTTCGTGTAGTCCGTTTGCAAGAGCTTGATTAAATTGCCGATTGTTGAAACGAAGGCCGCTACTATCGTCAGAACGGCGTTGAACTTCGCCATCCAAGCCGCCGCGCCCTGACCCTTGTCAGCCAGTCTGGTTCCCTCAGCCCACAGCGATGCACCCTTTTGCATCCCCTCGATCCCTTTGAAAAATTCGCTGAACTGCGGCACTCCGAAAGCTGCGAACACGCCGCCCATTATCTGCATCGTGTTGGAAAGCTGATCGAGGATCAGGATCGTCCTGTTGAGTTCCTCGTTCTGCTTCTTCAGCTTCTCGTTATTCAGCCCGAGGATTTCGGCCATCATTTCGTATGCCTGCGCCAGACCACGCACGGCCAGGCCGAGGGATTCAGTCAGCGGATTCGCTTTCTCAAGCGCCAGGATCTGATTCCTTGTTTCTTCCCACATCTTATGGGAGAGAACATCGACTGGAATCAGTCCCTCCATGTAGAGCCGCTTATAGGCATTGATCCTGTCCTGGATCGTCTTCAATTCCAACAGCGCAAACGTATGGCCCTTGCCGTATTCACGCAGAATCTCATGCGAAAGCGCGACATCCTCTTCCCACGCCTCATTCAGTTGCTTGAGAAGATCGAGACCCGCCTCCATCAGTTGATTACCAACTTTGATTGCTGCATTGTAGGCTCGATAAAGCGGTGATAATTGCATGATTTCATTTCTGTTCTTGGCGAATTCCGCCGCCGCCGCCTCCAGCAATTGATTCCGCAGTTTCCCCGGCTCAGTGAGATTGAGGATGAGCATACGTTCCTGCCCGTATTCGATATTCAACGCCTTCAGTTGCAGAGTGTAATCCGAAGTCGCTGCCATCATATCGACAAGTTTGTCTTTCTCTTCCGTAAGGCTCTTGATACGAAAACCGAACCATTCAACTATAAGATCATAACCCTCTCGCATTGACGCGATTTGTTCTTTCGTGACATCGGGTCGCTCCTGGATATCCACGAATGCCTTCTCGACCTCTTTCAATTTTATACGTATTTCTTCGAGCGTGAGATGAGTAACACCGCCCATTCGCTCGATCTCGTCGATGACATCCTTCATCACGCCCCAAAGTTCTTTGGTGTCACCCGTCCAACCCTTCAATGGCGATTCAAGCCGAGGAAGCTTATCGAGTTCCTCAATGATTACTTGATATTCTTTGGTGAGCAAATTCAGCTTGCTTTGCAGATCGATAAGTTGATGAATCGTGTGGGCTTGTTCTTCATTCAGGAAAGCTCCCTTGATTGTGAATTTCCCCTTTACCCAATGTCCGACTCGTTCATATTCAGCCAAGATATCTTGCGGTAAAGTTTTCTTCAGAAGATCGATTTCCATCTTTGTTCTCGCAATCGCGGCCCTCATTAAAGTGCGTTGCTCTTCCAAGCTGGCACGACTCAAAGCATCTGCAAGGGCTGTCAGATCGTCTGTCGCACCTTGTATTTCGCGCCGCAATTCCGGGAATCTCTTCGTCAACTTCTCGGTGAGTTCTGTAAGGCGTTTCTTCTCATCGGCTGTTTCGCCCATCGTTTTCTTCAGGCGGATGAATTCATCGATCTCGGCCTGCAACTCGCCCTGAACTTTCTCCTGTTCCTTCAACCAATCCTTTGTGGCATTCGTTAACCGGGTCATCTCATCAACGGCGTTCGTGATCGCACCGATAATCTCGGAAATCAAAACTATCGCAAAGGTTATTCCTCCAATTATAAATGCGCTTTTTAGGATAATCCCAATATCCGAAAGCACTAATGCGAGTCTCCAGCTGGCGGGAACCGCAGCGTTTACGGCGGTTGTATAAGCTATCCAGGCCGCAGTTAGTTTATTAACAATTAGCATTCCGAAAAGAACAGTGATGAGCGAAAGCGAGTATTTGATCAATCCCGGTATGATTCCCGACAAGCCTTGCAAGACGCCCGTAAAGACTTCCATTGTAGGAACGAGACCCTCGCCCAATTGGATCTGAATATTCTCCCAGGTGTTAGCCCAACGCTCGTGAACGCCTATCGCTTGTTCCATCCGCTGGAATTTGGGATCTAACACCCCATAGCTGTTCGATACTGTCTGCACGGCCTCATCGATGTTCTCAAATTGATCACCGAGCAGAGCGAGCAAGGCATTCAAAGCCTGAATTCTGCCGGTCATATCTCTGAGCAATGAAATCTGCTCGCCATACGTCAGATTCGATTCCTCCATCCGTTGCTTGAGATATTTGACATATCCGGCCAAGCCGCGAGCCGCGAGTTCATCGGCATTCCAATTTATTCCGAGTTTCTCGGCGGCGTCCTGGGCCTCTTTCGTATTGTTCGCAAAAGAACGCATCAGGCTCGCGAGGTTGGTGACGGCAGTCCCAGTAGAACCGCTGACGCGGGTGAGCAAAGCGAGAATGCCGAGAGATTCGCCTGCGGCCTGATTCATCGCCTTCGACATAGGCAGCAACTCGCTCACTGATGCGGCAATCTCCTGGAGATTAGTATCGCCGTATTTGGCGGCCTCGCTGAGCATCTCGAACGCCTGAGTTGTGCTTCTTAATTCACTGCCATAGATGTTCCACAGCTTCAGGCCCGCCCGCGTTACAGCAACGAGATCGGCTCCCTCGGCGAACGCGGTCCTCGCGGCATCCCGCGTCACATTTATCGACGCCGCCATCTGCGTCGCGCCGCCACTCCAGACGCGGAAGTAATCCTTCATCAAAGTAGTTTGACTACCGAGAATAGGATCGAACTTCTTCAGTTCTTCTCGAACTCTACGGAGCGGCGCATCGAGGTTGCCGACCAAGGCGGCCTCTTTGCGGAAATCGCGGGCTTTTTTCTCCAGGGTTTCCAGCGTGGTCATTATCTTTCGGAAAGCATATAAACTTGCCAGATAGAGAACCCATTTCGCCCACTTCTCAAGCGCACCGGCTGCCTCGTTGCCCGTCTTTACCTGTTGCTGACCGACGGCCTTGATTTTCCTGCCGGCCTTTTGTGAGGCAGACCCCGTCCGCTCGAAGGCACGGATAGTCCTCTCGGTGCCTCTCTCGGTTATCTCAATGTAGAAATTTGCCTTGTCTTCAGGCATCAGCGGGTGTGCCGCTCTCCCGGCGATTGTATTCAGAGACGATCAAAAGCATCCTCTGAAGCAGACCCTGCCAGAAGCAGGAATCTATTTGAAGGATCAGTAATAAGGCCAGGAATTCACTTGTTTCTAAACTGAGAAGAGTAATCGAATTTCCGCAGATATCCTGTCCACTTTGAGGTTTCGTAAATCCGGCGCTATAAAGCTGCCAGATATTCCAGCCCATCTTGTTGCGTTGCCAGAGTTCGTCGAATAACTTCTTCTCTTCCTCGGTATATTCCTTATAGTATTGAGGACTTGTTTGTTTGAATTCCTCCAGCTTTACTTGGCTGTGCCGAGGTCTGCCGAAGGCTTTACGGCAGAACTTGGTGAGTTTTTTAATGACGCCTCTTCGATCTCCGCTTCCTCCTCTTCCTCGCGCATGGCTTCAGAGGTCTCCTCGCTTGAAATGAAGGTCAGCGCGAGATCACGTCCGAAATCCTCACTGTTATCGATAAGCAGATCGATCACTGCATGAGAAAATTCGATCTCAGATTCGGGTTTGAAGTCGGGACCGGGCTTGAGAACGGGCATGATCGATAATGCCTTTTTGCATGTGAGACCTTCCCAATTCTTGATGACTCTCTTGGCGATGGCTCTGCGGAATCTCAGCGTCTGGAATTTGTTTTTCTTGCCCATGCATTTTTCGCGGAGTTTATCGATATCTTTTGGGCTTGGAATGCTGATGGTGAATTTGACATCCGGAAGGCAATCGAGTGTGATTATGTCGAGCTCGTCTTCCTTCCGCTTCTCAAACAGACCTGTAATATCCTGCATCTTCTTTCCTTTCTACGTCGCCGCCACGAGATACTCGGCGGTGTCGTCGAGGACCGCCACGGTAAGCATCGCTGCCTCAGTGGCGGAGGAGAAAACTGAAGCCCGGAAGCGCAGAGTCTTACCGAGCAGTTTATTGACCGCGCTGTCAGTCATCTCCTCGGGATCGAGGCAACTGAACAGGAAGCGCGTATAGAACTTATTAGAAGTGTCGGGGATCAGGTCGCGCGAGCGGCAGGTGATCTGAGCCTTCATCGGCTCATTGGCGCAAAATTTCGACCACCAGTAATCCTCGGTCTCGACGATCTGGAATTCGACCGTCACGACGCGCCCTGTTACGACTTGAATCCCATCCACCATGCCGACGCCGCCCGTCTGAACCGGCCCACCGGGATACTTGCAAACGCGATCATCGAACTCGACATCGCAGCGAATCGTCACCTGATGGATCACTTCATTCAGGCTGCGCAGAGTGCCTCCCATAGGACCAATTTGCACATCGAGGCTTTCCGCCGGGTAATAATGCAGGGCTGATAGGCCGGGGAAATTGTATCCGCCGTCGAGCGCTGCCATCTCGCCGCTGCTTTGCAGCGTGACCGACATCTTCGCCAACTCGCGGCGGTCGAATGTCTCCTCGATGCTCTTGACCACCTCGCCCGGCGTCTTGTAGCGCTCCACGACAGCCGGTGTGGTCTTGTTGATGTGTTCCCATGCGCCGGTGATCGATTTCGGAACCGGATTCTCCGCCAGCGAAGCCATCGTCACCTTATGCAAATAGGACTTGCCGGCATCAACCTCGCTCACGGAATAGCCGCCCAGGGCCATCGACCAGAAGAGCCCATCTGTGAGGGGATTGCTCTGGAAGACAAAGGCCGGATACTCCCCGGTGAATTCCAACACTTCACTTTTCGTGCGATGCTCATAGCCCTTGCCGATCAGCTCGTCATCGGTGTATTTGACGGTCTTGGGGTAGAACGGGCTGAGCCCTTCCATCGCGATTCGTTTTGTGATATCCGCATTACCAATCGCCACGCCATAACTGCTTTCCTTCTTTATCGGGAAAGCGCGTTTCAGGCGATTAAGCGGAACGGCATTCTTGATAACTGGACTTCCCATCTTCGCCTCCTTGGCCGGTTACTTTTCCGGCAATTTGAATGCGCTTGAAAGTGCGCGTTCCCTGATGATCGCGGCGATCCGAGGATCAGTAATCTTCTGACCCTTCTTCAACTTCACTCTGCCGTCCTTCAGAAAGGGATGATGGACAGTTGTCGGCAGAGTCATCACCAGAAGAACTTTGGGCTTCTCCTCTTCGAACGCGACCGTTTTCTGCGGCTTTAGATCATGGCTCATGCGAGCCGTGCCGCCCTTTTTTCTTGCCATAATTAAGCTCCTTCTCTCATGCTCTCGGGGCCTGCCTGCCCGAGATAATCCACGATTCCAATGCGCCAAAAACGTGATCTCAGATAGCCGTCCATGTCGCCAAGCCAACGCGCTGCTTCATCTTCGTTAAGCGGTTTGTATGTCTGCGCCTCTCCGCCTGGATAGAGACCTTTCCAGACCGGCTCGAGATCGACATTGATCAGGGCCAGCCGGACTCTTTCGCATAATCGGATAACGCCGATCTCGTTTGATGCCGTGCCATAAAGACTCTTGTTTTCATCCCATCTGCGGACGCGCACGACTATCGTTACCGGGTATAAGAGACAGTAGACGTTATAATGATCGCCCTGCTGTTCCTGGTATGTCTGGCCTGGAATCAGTTCGATCATATAGCGGGCGATGGCGGGCCATTTCGAGATCTCCACCGGGCCGTTTACTACCACGACAGCCGGCGTGATATCTGAAAGCTGGCTGACCAACCTGGCGTTCATCGCCGATATCACATCGATCATCGACATGGAAGGTCTCTCAAAGGCTCGGCGGGAAATACCAGTGGCGCATCTTTCTTCTGCCAATTTCTCAGGTTTGTGACCGGCTCACCGTCTTCATAGCGGCAGCGGGTAATTGCCTCGATTCCCCATTCCTCAAGGAAATGGGCTAAGTAAACGAATGCGCTGGCGATGCAAAAAATCTTTTGCTCCGGCACGCCTATATCATCCACGAAAACACTCTCTCTCGGCGTGCCGGCGTCGCCGAGATCGATGCCCAGGAGCTCGATCCGTTTCGCGCCCATGATTGCCGCCAGGTGGACTGCCAGCGTCGCCGTGGTATTGCCGTAGTAAAGTGGTTTGCCCCATTTCCGCACGGGTTGAGTCGTTATCCGGTCTTCATAAATCAGCAGGCGATAATCGTCGGGCAGCTTCGCGCTGTTCATCCTGCGGCAGAAGATCAGCGAGCCCTCGAATATCCAGAACCAATCGGGCTGCGTGGCGATCTTGTGTGAATCAAAGAAAATCCAATAGTTTGCGAAGGGTATCTTCACAACGACCGAATTCATCGCGATCACAATCTTGCCGCGCAGTTTCTCCCATTCAAAGCCGCAGAGAGACGGCCCCTTGCCGATCACGTAGATCGTCTCTCCCCGATGCCTGTCGGTTATGATGTCCATCAAAAATCGTCGGCGAAGAAGTCGCAATCGAATTGCATTCCGCCAATTTCCCAATCGCTGCCGTCATGTTGAACCACGCCGTAGAAGAAATTAGCCAAGGCATAAGTCTTCTTGATCCAATCCGTTCCCATCAAACGGTTGTCGCGCAAATCCTTGTAAAAGAGCTTGATAAGTTGATCGGTTTCATTGCGAGCCTGCTCATAGCTCTTTTCTTTTCCGATAGAAACAAGGGTTTGAACCTGAACCAATGCGTTGCAATTCGCGCCGTCCTGATTGCCTTCCTCCAGATAATGCTCTCCAAGAACGAGCAAAAAGAGATGGGGGTTCTCCCACTTCTCTTTCTCGTGGACGCTCACTGAGGCCAGGGCGGCAAGGGGTTGTCCCGCTGCGATCCGCGCCGTGTAATAAGTCTTCAGATGATCACGAAATTTCATTTATTGGTCCCTGCCTATACCAGCCGCGTGTTTCTTTATGGATGATCGATTCGAATTCCGGCCTCGCCGCCTTAATTGCTTTGTCCACGAAGGCATGTTTTTTCGGATCGATGCCCCGAACCCAGGCCCTGAAAATATGAATTTCCTCGCCGCCTTCGCCCATTTCAATCCAATGAAGAGCCTTCGCATTGATAGGCTTAATCAGTTTCTTGTGAGGACCATAAATGCCCGTGCCGTGCTCCAGCAGCAGCATGATCGGATAACCTGATTCCGTCCTGTAGGTGTTGATTACCAGGCCGACCGGTCGTTTCTGTCGGTGGATAAGTCTTGTGCTCCAGGCGTCCCGGAGATTGCCGGAACCGGGCGACAACCTCACCAATTCCGCCCTCAAAGCGTGTGCCATCTGCCGGATGATCCGTTCCAGAGTCCTCCGGAATTGTTCTCCGGCGAGCTTGATATTCGGCCCGAGAAGCCTGAACGTCGCGTAGGCCATTTAATCGGGTGCGCATCCCGCCTTGA
>Ga0307378_10003140_pt1 | contig 24448 bp, 22 predicted proteins | sample UN1MG_FD_202238 | JGI IMG/M metagenome (GOLD analysis project Ga0307378, IMG submission 202238) | Soil microbial communities from Risofladan, Vaasa, Finland - UN-1 | ecosystem: Environmental > Terrestrial > Soil > Coastal area > Acid sulfate soil | place: Finland: Risofladan, Vaasa | collected...
TGGCGGAATATAACCAAAAGTTTTCAAGAATCTTTCTCTTACTTTATAAAGATTAAACCTTTGCGTTTGAGCTCCATTAGTTTCCACAACAAATGATCCTATTATTGCTCCTAACCGGCAAGAGTCTAATAATGTCATATTTAGAGTTAATCCTGATAATATTCCTGCACGGTATCCATCACCCGCTCCAGTAGTATCTTCAACCTTCTTTGGGGATGCTATGGGGATGTGAATTCTTAAAATTTTATCCTTATTATCTTTGTAGATTAATTCAGAACCTTCAGGACCCATTGTTTTAATAATAGCTTTAACATGTTTAAGTATTGTCTCTTCAGTTAATTCAGATTTCTCTTTAATTTTTTTTATCTCATGAGTATTACCAATTAAAATTTCTGACTTTGTAAGTATATCTATTAAATTTTCTTTTTGGAAAAGTGGTGTCACTTGACCAGGATCAAATATCGATGGTATATTTAAATCATTTAATTGAAGAGCAAAATTTGTCATAGCTTCTACACTCTGGGTCGAGTTTATTGCGTAAATAAAATCCTCCGGATCTGTAATTTTTTCCTTTAAATTGATGTCCTTACATTTTTCTAAAGCACCCCCATGAAAAATGATCATTTGATTGGATTTAATATCATTCACAATATAACAAGCTGCCGTAAATAGATCATCATGCACATCAACAAGTAAATCTATATTTTTAAATTGGTTTATATGATCTTTATATCCTAATCTCTCAAAATCAATTCCCACTGAACCAAATAACGATACTTTTGCTAAATTTAATAATCCTAGGTTATAAGCAATATTACCCGCTGTTCCTCCAAAAAATTGATATCTACTGTCCGCAGTCACAGTACTTTGATATTCTTCTTTTTCATGGTCAATTGATACAGCGTTAATAAAATTTTCTTTGAAACCCATTATATAATCAAAAGCTAATGATCCAAGAACAAGTACTTTTGTTTTATGCATGACAAAGTAAATTAAGGTTTAGAAATAAATTTTACAGAAAATAATATAATATTATAACTTTTTAGAATTTACTGCTGAAGAAAATACCCTCTAGAATCAAAACGTTATTTTTTATAAAAAATAATTTATAAAATTTTAAATATTATAATTTAAAAACTCTAAATAGTGAATATAATGGTAAAAATAGGAATAATTGGTGGTTCAGGATTAGATAATCCAGACATTTTAAAGGATGCTAAGAATATTGATGTTAATACACCTTATGGAAAACCAACTTCTTTACTGAAATTGGGTAAAATCAGCGATATTGATGTGGTTCTTATAGCTAGACATGGAATACAGCATACTATTCCACCAACGCAAGTAAATTATAGGGCTAACATACAAGCATTAAAAGATCAAGGCTGCACTCATATATTGGCAACAACAGCTTGCGGAAGTTTGAGAGAACAAATTGGACGAGGTGATTTTGTTATTCTTAATCAATTTATTGATTTCACTAGGCTCAGGAAAGTATCTTTTTTTGAAGAATTTTCTCCTGGAGATATGAAACACACTCCAATGGCATACCCGTATTCAGAGGAGTTAAGAAATATCCTTATTGAAACAGCAAGAGAACTTAATCTTAAATATCATGAAAAAGGAACTGTTGTCACTATTGAAGGTCCAAGATTTTCAACAAGAGCGGAATCAGAGATGTTTAGAATATGGGGCGCAGATGTCATCAATATGAGCATCGCTTCTGAGACAATTTTGGCAAATGAAGCTGGTATCCCTTATGCTGCTGTTGCTATGTCTACAGATTATGACTGCTGGAAAGATGATGAAGCTCCTGTTACATGGGAAGAGATACTCGAAATATTTGGTAAAAATATTAATAATGTTATCGCTTTATTGACTAATTCTATAAAAAAAATCAAATAGCATTTCTATTTCTTACTTATCTTTTCTTTTTAAATGATGGATACAAGAATTAAAAAAAAAGTTGAAAAAAGTATTACTGTTTGAGTTTTTTTTAATCTTTTTTTAATAAATTTGATAAAATTCTTATCTTTCTAATTGTTTACACTATATAATATATGTTTTAGAGCAAAAATTATTCTTAAAGACATTTAAAAATGGTTACTATTTCTTTTCTCGGTGGATGTAGAGAAGTTGGACGAAGTGCTATACTAATAGAATCCCAAAATGGTGCAAAATGCATGTTGGATTATGGGATTCGATTCAAAGGAGAAGAAAGATTCCCTTTTGATACAAATACTAAAAATCTGAAAGCAATTGCATTGACTCATAGCCACATTGATCACTCTGGTGCTTTACCTTTATTATATAAGAATGATAAAATCCCCTTCTTTACAAATTCGATTTCTCTAGCAATAACTGAAATTCTAATAAGAGATATGATAAAAATTTCAAACTATCCTTATCCTTTTGGATATAGAGAATTAGATTATTTAAAACAAAATTCCTATTTCCTTAAAAATGGAAATCGAAAAAAGATTTCTGATAATTTTTATATAACATTTATAGATGCAGGCCACATTCCCGGAAGTGTATCAATTTTACTCGAGGTAGACAATAAAACAATTTTATATTCAGGTGATATCAATACACAAAATACTAATTTGGTATCTCCTGCTAACTCTGACGACATTCCTGAGATTGATGCTTTAATCATTGAGTCTACATATGCTCTTAAAGAACATCCCCCTAGAGAGAAACTTGAGAAGAAATTCGTAGAAAAAGTCATTGAAATTACTGATAGTGGTGGTAGTGTCTTAGTACCAGCTTTCGGTTTGGCAAGGTCTCAAGAAGCTTTATTAATTTTAGAGAAATATAATTACTCTGGAAAAATCTTTATTGATGGCTTAGCAAGAAAAATATCTTCTTTATTTTTAGAATATCCCGATTATATAAAAGATATAAAGTCATTTAGAAAAGCACTGAAAAAAACTCAATTTGTAACTAGACCTAAAACTAGGACAAAAATAAAAAATCTCAGTGGTGTAATAATTTCTCCTTCTGGTATGCTTAAGGGAGGTGCTGCGATTGATTACATTCAAACAATATTACCAGACCCTTTATCAGCAATATATTTAGTAGGATATCAAGTGGAAGGAACACCAGGAAGAAATTTATTAGATGAGGGAATTTTCGAATATAAAGAATCGAGAAGAAATAACAATAACTTTACAGATTTGAGAATCGTAGCACAATGTGATTATGATTATTTTGATTTTTCAAGTCATGCTGATAAGATACACCTTCAAAGTTATATAGAAAAATTAAATTTCCTAAGAAATTCAAATAGGGATATTTTTTGTATTCATGGAGATAATAAATCAACAACTAGCTTAGCAAGTGAATTAGTTAAAAAAGAATACAATTCAGTAGCTCCTGAAATTGGAGAGATCTATCAGATCTAAATTAAATCCTTTTAATACACGATACTATTTATTTTGTAATTGATTTCGCACTGCGATATTGCACTTTTCAAGAAATGTTTCTGCTTTATCTATAGGGATTTTTGTTCCCGCCGCCGGAGGATGACCCCCACCTAAGACATCTAAATTTGATTTTTCACATGCTTCTCTAATTACTTGTGAAAGATTTACACCCTTGTTTACAATATAACTATGTGCTCTTCCCGAAACTTTATAAACATTCTCATCTTCTCTAATTGCTAAACCAAATATGGGTTTTGATTTATCAAATCCTTCACTATTTTCAAAAACTAGCATTGAAGCAATAGTTCCAATAATTTTTTCTGGGATATTATCCTCTCCGAAAAAATATTGAATAAATTCCTTTTGTTGGATTTTTTGATTTTCTTTTAACCATCTAAGACTCTTTAATAACAATTTCTTATAATCTAACAGTACTTCTTGAGATTTCTGGTATGCCATTTTTCTATCTCCCATTGCTATAGCGATTCCTAATGAAGCACTATTTGTTCGTCCACAAGCATTTAAGAGGTTAGAAAATTCGGAGATATCATAGAATTCTGAACCAACAACCTCATTTTTCAGTAAATGTCTATTTACTATTAATTTTTCTACGATTTTACTGGGTTCAATATTAAGTTTTAGTGATGCATATTCAATTATTGCAGTAGAAATCTTTTGTTTTTCATCCTTATTGAGTTCATTTAGGGTTCTTATATCACCATTTGAATTTTTCATCAATATCCCTAAAGTTTGTAAAAATATAAGAGTTCTATTGACATCACCAGTTAATCCGGGTAGATTAATCTCTTTAGAATAAGCAATAGCTTCATTTAAGGGTTTTATTGAAGAAAAATTTAAATCACTTATTATTTCAATAAGTCCGAGATTCTTGGCATCTTCTAAAATTATTGAATTTATACCAAAAAATGATTTGTTTGGACCTTGATTTTGAATATCACCGATTGCTCCTACAAGGGCAATTGGTGCCATATCAATATTGTTTTCATTTAAACACTTCGCAAAAAAGTAGCTTAAACCCGCCCCGGATATCTCTAAACTCCCATCAAATCCAAAAAAATAAGGATTAAGGTGCCATTGATATGAATTTTTGTGTACTTCTCTAATTAAATCAATATCTTCCTTAGATGATATATTCTGATGTAGATGATGATCTAATATAATAAAAGAATTAAAATTTTCTTTCAGAATCAGCTGTTTTTGAAGTTCTAGGTACTGACCGCTTCCAAAATCAGTAAAAATTAAGAAATTTTTAAATTCTTTAATATTATCAGAGATTTTTTTAATTTCTTCCTTTTCTAATTGACGTAAAACGGTAATTTGAAAAGGAATATTTTCTCTAAACAAAGATTTACCTAAGATTGCACCTGAACTCAGTCCATCGGCGTCTAAATGTGTATATATACGAATAGATGAGTTTATTTCTTTCAAACTTTCAAGAAAGTTATCCTTTACAATCTTTATGGCTTCAATAAACTTTTCTATTTTGGTATTCTCGTTATTCATCATATATAGAACTAGATAATCATAAATGCAAAATTAATATTATATTAAATTAAAATATCAAATTAATAATAAATACTCAATTAAAAAAAGTAAATTTAATAAGGTGTAAATAAGTGCATCACGTAAAAATTAATGAATTGGCTAAAAATATCACTGAAAAAATCATACAAAATAAGGAATACTATAAGGCAAAAATAAATAAATTAGATAATGGTTCTACTATTCTTGATATGAGTCAAGCATCCTGGGGGGGAGGAAAACTTGTTGGTGAAATTTGCATGGGTGGATTAGGGACAGTTGAATTTTCTTCTTATAATCTTGATGGACATTACATACCAAGTGTCAATATTTATACTTCAGAACCAATAATCTCGTGTATGGCGTCTCAGCTAGCGGGTTGGAATGTTAAATTGAAAAAAGAAGTTGAAAAAGATGGAGAATTGAAAAAAAAAGTTATGTTTCAATCCTTAGGATCAGGACCTGCCCGTGCTAAGAGTAAAGTAGAAAAAATATTCGAAGAATTAGATTATACCGATGATTCTAATTGCGCGATTATTGTTTTTGAAACTCCAAAATTGCCAAATGAAGAAGTTATGGATATTGTAGCCAATAAATGCGGTGTTAATCCAAATAATACTTATGCGATATGCGCTCCAACTGCAAGTTTGACGGGTTCCATTCAAGTAGCCACTAGAATAGTAGAAACAGGAATTCATAAATTACATGAAATAAAATTTCCAATTGATATGATAAGTGATGGTTTTGGTACTACAACGATTGCTCCCATTGCGAAAGATGATCTTGGAGCAATGGGACGTACAAACGATTCAATAAGCGCTGCGGGTTTAACTTATTATACCATAAATGTTGAAAAAGAAAAAGAAGAAGAAATATTTGAACTTCTTAAAAAAGCACCAGCTAATACATCGTCTAGTTATGGAAAACCCTTTTTAGAGACATTTAAAGCTGCAAATTACAATTTTTATGACATTGATCCCGGATTATTTGCTCCAGCAATTTTTACAGTAAATAACATTAAAACAGGAAAAAGTATAACAGTTGGAAATGTAAATCATGAATTATTAAAACAATCTTATGGATTAACCAAATGAACAATAAATACTTTAACCTATTTATAATTCTTATGATTTTTTTTTAAATTAAAAATAAAAAGGGGAAATTATATGTTTGTTAATTCTGTTTCATATTTAAGAATCTCCGCATCAGATATATCTCGATCATACTTTATCTTTTTCTGGATTCCTAAGTATGCACAGGCGAGCTTAGCCGCGGCAGCGACTTCTGCTTTTTTAAGAGTAATTGAGTACTCGTCCTGTTGAATTTGTTCTTCTTGATATGAACTCTCTTGAAACCGTCTATCCTGAAATTGAGTAGATCGCTGATTTTTCATTTTATATAACAAAGAAGCCATTTTTTGAGCAACTTTAAAAGGTAATTGATTTTTTACTATTAATCGTATAATATTATTTACGTCAAAATAATTTAAGGTTTCAAATTTTGCACGAAGATAACTTTTGAGATTTTCTGAGTTTCTTTCACATTCTATCTCTGTCCAATCATGGATTGCAAGTTTTCTTCTAAAATACACTAATTCCCAATCAATATCTAATTCTCTTAATAACTCAAGTAATTTAATATCATTTGGTTTTCTGGATTCTATGATTAAATAAAGTTGAAGCCCATAATATTTATGTTCTTGTTGAAGAAAAAATCCTCTTTGTTGCATAGATGCAAGGATTATCACTTTAATTGAAGCAATATTATCAGATAAATTTTTTTTCCCACAACTTAGATATATAACATTTCCTTCTTCACTTATATATTCGCAATCTAAAAATCCTAAAATACTTTCTTTATTTTCTTTTATGAATCTCATTAATCCGCTTAGTGTTGGTTTAACTTCGAATTTAATCAAATCATTTTCTCCAATTGTCACATAATCATTATAATTACTACCAATAGCTAACTTAATTGAATTCAATTTAAGTTCCTTATCTATTCCGAATACTTTCTGAAAAGCTTGATTTATTGGTAATATTTCTTCCTCTAATATTTTTAAATCAGCCATCGAACTTTCATAAGGTTCGGGATCATTTAGCATTTTATTTAAGACAGGAGCTTCTGAAGCATCAACTTCAATCTCATATGATTTTGCTAAATCTTTTCGAATAATACAAAATGCTCGCTTTTTTTTATTGTAGATTGAAAATGATGTATGGTCGTCAAGAACCGCTCGAAATTTTTCAATGAATTTACTCTCCGTACTGTCAGATCCTATCCTTCTTCGGCGAATATTTTATCAACTGGTTATTTTATAATATTTTATTAATGTTATTAATTTACTTATAAAATTAGTATTTTAAATTCTTATCTAAAATTTAATATAACCTCTTTTTTTATTAATTAAAAAATAAACGACTTATAGAAGTAAGTAATTTTTAGATTTTTATTTTAACTCTGCTTCTGTGAAATAATTCTCTCCTTTTTTCACATAAGTAATTGTAGAACCAAAATTATTACGTACAGTATATTTATCTCCTTGGACTTCTAAAACCTCAATAGAATATGATAGTCTTCTTTGATTCATAATTTCATTAATAATTATTTTTTCCTCAATTGAGTCCATAACTATAAGTTATTGTACTAGCCAAAAAAATTTATTGTTTTTATTTTTAAAGTAATGTCCAAGAAGGCATTTCATAAAAGATTTTACATTAAATATATTAATTAGATTTTAAAAGTGGTTTAACTAATGAACAAGAATCAAAATAAAGATGTCAAATAAGAATGAAGATCAATTTAAAGCAGAAATGTATGTATATTTACTAAACATGAATTAGATTATCAAGAATTTATCGAATCTGTAAGTCATTTTTTCATAACTAATGATTTGAGGAATATCTTCACTTATCTTAACGGAATATTCTGTAAACGGCTAATTTTCTGTGAAAATATTCACATAAAAAATTTTTGTTATCAAAATCGTATTAATATATTTTGTGTGAGAAAAACCCTTATTAATTAAAATATTCATAATTAATTTTTGTATCTAATCATCTAATTAACCATTTCCCTAGACGTATCAATTAACTTTAATTTGAAGCTTTATTTTCTTATTAAAAAATCGAATTTTTTTTATTAAATATTACATCTTTTTATATAAACATGTGTTTAATTAAATTATTAAATAAAAATCATGCTTTTTATTCTTAAGGACTTCTCTAGAAACTTAAAGCTTTTTTCTTTGATGCAATATGGTTAAACAAAAACTGGATATCGGATTTTTCACATCTATGTATTCACAAGTTAATGGAACTGCAATTGCTTGTAGAAATCTTGCTGAAGCAATCGCTAAGTATACTGGACATAACGTACATGTATTCGCACCGGGGATTGAACCACCTAAGACCAAACCTCAAAACCTCCACCTCCATAACTTTTTTGGTGCAAAAATAGCTCCTAAAACTGGCTTTGTACTCAGTTTTCCTCTACATAGATACTTTTTCTGTTCTCATGATTATCTTGATATTGCACATATTCATACACATGCGAGTTTTGGATCCTTAGCAATTAATTGGGCTAAATATTTGGGTATTCCGATGGTAGGGACGCATAATTCCCCACTTTCATTTTATACAGCCCAGTATATTCCTGTTCTTGGAAAATTGCTTTCGAGAATGGATTGGGTTTGGCGATATGAAAGACATATTCTTGATAAATATGATCTTGTCTCGGTTCCAACGAAATCGAAAAAAGATTTACTTAGAGAACAAAGATTTAAAGAACCTATTGTTTGTTTGACCAATGGAATCTCTGATTTATATTTTACAGACGTAAAAGAAAACGGAATACGAGACAAATACAATTTGGATAGTAAAAAGATTCTTTTATATGCCTCAAGACTATCTCCTGAAAAACACCAATTAAGTATTATTAAAACGTTCAAAAAAATACAAAAAGAAGTACCAGATTCACACTTAGTATTAGTAGGAAGTGATGGACCATCAAGCTCCCACGTTAAGAAATTAATTAATAAAAAACATTATAGAGATAATGTTTCATACCTAGGTCATGTACCCTTTATAGATCTATTAAAATTGTATAACACTGCTGATTTATCTTGTCTTTGGTCATGGATCGAAGCAGAAGGTTTAGTATTAATTGAAGCAATGGCACAGGGTACTCCTTGTGTAGGAGCTAACGCAACAGGAATTTCAAATGTTATTCAAGATGGTAAAACAGGGTATCTCGCTAATAATCTTAATGAATTCAAAGATAAGGTTGTGAATTTATTCAAAGATGATGCTTTACGAGCAGAGATGGGTAAAAATGCGAAAATTGTCGCTCAAAACTATCAAATGAGTAAAGTTGCTAAAACTTGGATAGAAATATACAAATTCGTAATTAATGAACTTTATCCTCTCAGATATTATAAGCAAGAAAGAAAGGAACGAGTAGAATTAGTTAAGGAGTTTATCCACAAATTACCTATTATCTCTTTTTAAGAATTTCTAAATCAAAAGTTGGATTTTTTTCTAATTTCATTTAATTTCATTTCACATTTATAGCAAAATCCACTAGATTTTTTATCAATTTCATTTATTTCATTCGAGAATCGCATAACGCATAAATTATCATGGCAGTGATCAGGACCTAAGATTAAATGGCCAACTTCATGGCAGATTTCTTTAAAAACTCGTTTTTCAAAAACTGAATGATTTTCTGGCGTATTATAATAATTTTCTTTTAATTCATATGAGGAGATTACTGCACAACGATGTTTTAAATGAGCTTCTCCATATAAAAATAATATATTGTCATTGTTGCTTGAATATATAGGAAGATTAGTAATTGCAATTATCATTCCAAGATTTTTTTTAATTCGTTCATCAATTAAAATTTGATAGAATTTATTTGTTGGATGGATTCTAATTTTATTAGTAGGCTTTTTCATTTCTTTGTATTCTTTTTTCACACCTTTGGAAAAAATCTTACTAGAAAAATTATATACACCCAAATTTCTAATATCCAAAAAGAAAGAACCAAATACTTGATTTAAATGATTTTTAATTTTTTCAAAATAAATGATATCAAAATCTCCAAAAAAAAGAATTCCTAAGTGACATGGTAATATTAGATTTTCTGATACATCGTCTATTAATTCAAATTCTTTAGGGTAAGAAATTCCTATTCGGGTAATTAAAATTTTTAATTTTTCTTTGTATTTACGGATTTTTTGTTCATATCTCTGAAGTTTTGGCATTATCAGAGTAATAAAAGTTTCGTTCTATAAGAAGTTTCTTTCAGGAGTAAAGATGTCAGAAGATTAGGTTTAAAATTGTTATTAATAGGTATTTAAGTTATGATTAATATAACAAATTAAAAAATTATATTTTATTTAAATAGGTATTCGAGAATATGACAGAATTACCAGAAGATAGAGAAATTATTAAAAAAGATTTTATCCCTCACTTTTTTCCAACTTATAGTATTAAAAGAAAATTGTATCCAATACCAATTATTCTCGTTGTGGCTATAGCGGGGATTTTAGCCTATTTAACTTATGTTGAAGCAGGAATCCAGATAGACGGTGGATATTTTTCAGAAAGTGAAATGGGCGCATTAGGAGGGCTCTTAAATGGTTTAATTTATACAGCGTTAGCAGTCGTCTCGGCATTTATAATTATTTTTATAATTAAAAGAAAAGGTATCGGTGTTTTGATGTATATCTTTGGATTTAGCTTTGGATTAATTGGGTTTTTCCAAACTTATTTTTTTGGTTATATAATAATATATCTATTATTTTATAGAACACCCATTTTATTTTATTTATTTTATTATGAATTGATTTTCCTAGCAGTAGTTTTTACAATAATAATGCTCTATTTATATTTCACTTCAAGATCAATAAAAATTAAAAACTTTATTGTTCTATATATAGGGTTATTAATTGGAGCATCAATGGGGGTTTTAATGCCTTTATGGACTACTTTAGCCATCCTAATTGGGATTTCATGTTGGGATATTTTCGCTGTACTTTATAAGCATGGACCAATCAAGCAAATGATTGATATCGCATCCTATCCAGAGGAAGGGAATGTTTTGTCAGAACCTGAATTAAAACAAAAGATAGAAACCGGAGAATATGAGTATGACACTTCGAAATTAGAGATTGGAATAGGTGATCTGGCATTTTACAGTATGCTTACTTCTAGCGCTCTTGTTCAATCTAATAACATATTAGTGATGATTTTTACTGCTTTTGCCATAATAATTGGTACAGGGATCACTATTTCAGGATTAAAAAGAAATAAAATTTTACCTGGTTTGCCCATTTCAATTTTTTTAGGGATAGGAACAATGATGCTATCATGGTATTTGTTTTCAATTTTTTTTATTTAGTCAAAATCACATTTTTTTAAGGAGTTAAAGCTTAAGTTTATGTTTTAATTAAAATTATTAACATTGGAAATGAGGATTAAAACGATGAGTAGTAAAGACGATATAGATTTAATAGCAGTTATTGGTGCTGGAACTATGGGTCATGAAATAGCCCAAGTTGCATTAATGGGTGGTTTTAAACCTGTAATACTAAATGATCTAAACAATAATGTTCTCGAAAAAGCAGCAAACAAAATTGAAAATGGTTTAACAAGATTAGAAGCTAAAGGACGGCTAAAAGAGGGACAAACTGCTTCAAATCTAATGGAGAATCTCTTAATAGAAGAGAATCTAAATAAAGCTGTATCAAAAGCAGATTTCATTGTTGAAGCAATACCAGAGATTATGAAACTTAAACAAGACCTTTTTGAAAAATTAGGGAAATTAACTCCTAAACATACTATCTTGGCTACAAATACATCAACAATGAGCATCACAAAAATTGCCTCTTCATCTGGACGGCCGGATAAAGTAATTGGATGTCATTTTTTTACTCCTATTGTTGTACTCAGATTAATCGAAATTACTAAGGGTGATAAGACTTCAAAAGAAACAGTAGAAATTACTAAAAAAGTTTGTCAACAACTTCCTGCGCTAAAAGGAAGGAGATTCTTACCTGTTCTTGAAAAAGAGAGTCCTGGTTTCATTGTGAATCGGCTTACAATAGGAACTAGTGCTTATTTAAATTGGTTACTTGATTTCGCAATTGAAAATCATATTCCGTTAGAACAAATAGATGCAGATACAAAAGAATTAATGGAGATTGGACCATTTGCAAGATGGGACTATTTAGGTCTTGATGTTATTTATAATGTCATGAAATATTTTGAAGAAGTTTTGTCTCCTCAATTTGCACCTGGAATTACTTTAACCCGATTAGTAAATGAAGGGCAATTAGGAAGGAAAAATGGGAAAGGACTTTTTGAGTGGAAGGACGGACAACCAATTATAAATAAGGATATTAAAGCTGGGCTTTTCGATCTCGACCTTTTTATGGCAATTCAATTGAATGAAGGTTGTAAACTTTTAGAAGAGGGTATTGTTTCGGGGTATAAAATAATTGATGATTCAATGATGGCTGGTATGGATACACCGGGACCTTTCGGGGCAGGAAAAAGAAATTATAAAATGTGGATTCAATTGCTAGAAGACTTTGTAGTTAAATCAGGGTTAATTTATTTAAGCCCTTGTGAGTTAATGAAATCAGGTAAATTTATTCAAATGCGGAAATAATAAATCAATAAAGAGTGAATTTATAACCATAAATCTATTCTCGAATCTTTAACAAATTCAGGTATTTGCTTTATTTTATTTTCTCCTAAATCTAAAAACTCTAACGATTTTAATTCTATTATTGATTCTGGAATAATTTCAATTTTATTCCTTAATAAATCCAAACGTCTTAACGCACTGAGATTCTTGATAAAAACTGGAATTTTAATTATGTTTTGATCCCTAAGGATGAGTTCTTCAAGATTTTCTAACAGACATAAAAGTTCTGGAATATAGTTTATTTGAAAACTATGGTAACCATATAAATAAATACCAATAATATTTCCAACAGTATTTAGTTTATACTCACAAGCATATAATTTGGATTGTTGTTCTTTTTTTTGTATTTTCTTTAGTTTCATTCCTATCAGAACTTCTAAAAATCCTAATATCGGAGCTTCATATGGAAGGACTCCTTCATTTATATATTTATCAATAAAATTCTGTTTAATTAATTTAAGAAAAGATTTGGGAACTTGTTTTATTGGAGAGTTGTTCGTATAACTTAATTTTTCTAGTGAAATTAACTTGTTCCATTGTATATTTGGAATATTCTCAAATTTATTCCAATCTAAGTATAAAAATTTCAAATTCGAAAGATTTTTAATAGATTTTGGTAATGAAGTTAATTCATTATCCCATAAATTTAAATGCTCCAATTTTAATAAAGCACCAATAGAAACCGGAAGTTTGTCGAGCTTTTTGCTAACAAAATCTAAAGCAATTATATTCTTACCCTTTATTATAGGTTTAAAAAAACCCATTTCACCATCTGGTTGTAATTGACTCTCAAGATCTAATAAAAACCGAGACTCTTGTAACTTGACATTATATATTTCGGTAAGTTTAGATGAAAGTATTTCAAATAAAGCAGATGTAATTTTGTTAATTGAGGACCCTAAAAGTTCAAAAAGTGTCTTAATAACATAAAGAGATCGTTCATTTTGAATCACCCATTTCAATGGGTTTATCGATAAATCAGGGAATTCAAAAAATAAAATTTTGGCCGAAATGCTTCTAACTTGTGGACTTTCATCTGAGATTAAATAATTTTCAAGAATTTCGAAATTTTTTTTATTTATATTTATAATTTTACCAAATTCTTCTAAACATCTAACTCGCTTTTTACTGTTACTACTAGATTCAATCAAAGAGATAAGCAATAAATTAGCTTCCTCTTTAGTTATCTTATTTTTTATGAGATCTTGATTTATTTTTTCAAGTGTTATAGAACGGCCCAAATATCTAATAGCTCTTATGATTAATATTTAGGATAATTTAACTCAACCTTATATAAATAGATAATTAAAATAAAATAAACATACTATTTTTACGGTTTATTCTCTTAATAATGCCCCTAATTCAGCGAACTTTACTAAGATTTTTGTGTTTTTTACTTTGATTTTACGGGTTACAACCTTTTTCACAATCTCATTACTCGGTAATTCTCCCCTCCCGATTGCACTGAATAATTCTTTTGTGGTTTGCATAAATCCATCCCATCCTGAAAATTTTTGATCTAAATTTTTTTTAGATGTGTTTTCTATGCTATTGACAGTTAATATTCCTTTATCAACAGTAATTAACGCAGCAAATTTACCATCCTTTGGATTTAAAAGTATTTTAAACGTGTCCTCTCTATATTTTTCTTTAAATTTTGCCTTATTATTTAAAGGCATATAAATATTTGCTATTGCATCAGCAAAAGTAGTTACTCTATTATCATTAGCCATAAATCTCAACCTATACTAAAATTTATATTATGTATTTAAAAAGGTAATTTCTAATTAAAATTAATGTCAAATTTTTTATGCAAAAATTAATCAATAAACCTAAATTATGAAATTGTGATAATTAAATCGTGTAATTTAGAAATGAAATCAAAAAATATTAATAATGACTCAAACTGAGAATTCTCCTAAAACGGGTTTCGAGAAAGTAATTGAATATTTAAATAAATCTCTTGAGATAAACCACCCAGTTGCTATTGCGAAAATTGTTGAAGATACAGGATTTTCTTGGAGTTTCATTAAAAAAACTCTTTCCAAAATAAAAGACCAATATGATGGATACCATTTTGAAAAATCTGGGAATACATGGCTAATATGGAAAGATCGGCAACATTTAATAAAAAAACTTAATGAAACTTGCTCAAGTTTATTACCTGAATCAGAAAGTGAATAATAAGATAATAATTGTATTTTTTATCCAAATTTTATCATATTCACGAGATATTTATGAATTTTCAAAAATTGGACTGTATTTATTTTATATATTGTGCATAGGTAAATTTTAAGTAATAAATTTAAATTAAAATTAAATTGATCACATCATGAAATTCAAACACAAAAGCTTAACAGGTGTAATAATTGTAATATTAAGTGTTATAATGTCATTAGGTACCTTGATTTCCTCAAATTCTATTCATACTGTTAAATTCAAGGATGGACGCAACCTATACAATCTCCCTATCTTATCAGATTACGATCAATTTTCAAAAGGTAATTTTTCTGGGTATGAATTCTCTTATTATAATCTCTCGGTTTTTCTCGATGAAAAAACTTCTACTGTTGCTGGTAATTTAACTATTGATTATTATAATAACGATCCTGTAAATTTAGCTCAAATTCCCTTCCATATTTATGCTTCTGGAATGCTATTTGACAAGAGAGCTGGATATATTGAAATATTAAACGTAACTACAATGGAAAGTCCTAAAGAGCAATTAGATTATGATGTCTACTCTAATATTCAACTAATGTGGGTAAATCTAAGCAGTAATTTAGAGCCTGGAAATCGTATTTCCTTTATAATATCTTTCAATACAACGCTTCCTGACGGAAATAGTGAAAAATTAGATAGGGCAAGTGATTATGGTTGGGATCATAATCGCTCACGTATATTTAAATTTGCATGTTGTTATCCATTACCCTGTGTATATGATGAATTTGACGGATGGAATATTGATCCTTATATCTTAACTGGTGATCCATTCTACTATGATATGGCTTATTACGATTTAATAGTCAATGTGCCTGAAAACATGACTGTTGCTGCTACAGGAGAATTAATAGAAAACATGACTAGTGGAGGAAGAACAATTCATCATTACAATCCACATCTTCCCGTCCGAGAAATAACTTTTTCAGCATCTCGTTATTTTATAGTAGAATCTGTTGTTCTTCCCGGAGTAAATATCACCGTTTCCAGTTATTTTCTGCCAAAATCTTATGATTTGTGGCATGATTTTGCTTTAAATGTCACCCTAAATTCTGGCGATCTCTATCATAATACATTTGGAAATTATTGTTATTCCACTTTTAATGTTGTTGAAGAATATACTCATTATGGTGGTATGGAATATCCTTTACAAATATATGCTAGTGAAGCAGCAGATAATTATACTGGAGTAAATGGACCTCATTGGTATCTTGAAACTATTATAGCCCATGAAGTAGCTCATCAATGGTTTTATAATCTGCTAGGTGTTGACGAAGTTGATTGGGGTTTTTTAGATGAAGGAATTGTCTGTTGGGTGACAGACTGGTATAAAGATGTGTTTCATCCAGATTGGTATATGTTTGAGCCATATTGGGGATTAAGTAGGGTTAGACATTACGCGTTGAACTTTGGCTTGCCAAATAAAATTAATCAATCTGTCCCTGATTGTTTAATAAGTGGCACTGATTACTGGTACTTAGGTTACACTAAAACAAACACTGTTCTCGAAAAACTAAGGTCGACAATAGGTCATGAGAAATTTATTGAAGGACTTGCATATTTTTTCCAAGATTATTATTTTGAAATAGCAGATTTACCAGATTTACAAAATGCATTTGAAACTGTTGTGGGATATTCTCTTGATTGGTTCTTTCTTCCATGGTTTGATAATCCTTATCTTCCTAAATATAACATAGCTAATGTAATATATGATGCTAAGAGTAAGATAATCAATGTTACAATTGAAGATACAACTGAAGATTTAAACCAATATAGTTATTCGCAACAAATTCCTATTGAAATCTACAGTAGTGGTTCAACCTTAGAATTTTCAGATTATAAATGGATAAACGGAACAACTTCTTTAATTATTCCTATTGTAAATCAACCTGTACGAGTAAGATTAGACTATTCTGATTTTGTTCTTGTGCAATTTTCAAACTATGGATTAGATTATTTAGAGACTACAGATATAACTACAGTAAATATACCCAAACAAAAAATTCCAGGATATAACATTTTACTTATCATTCTTTCTTTTAGTGCTTTTGGTTTAATATTACTCTTTAAAAAAACCCAAATATCTACTGAATAAATAATTTTATTTTTTTTTTTTTAATTTAGTTTGAATGTACTTATGTAAGTTGAGTAATTCTTCAGTAGTACATCTATCTATTAAATCCAATAAATTTTCTGACCATGATTCCGTGCATTGTTCACATTCAAATATAAAATCAAAGTTTCCACTTTTCTCTTTACTATTCATAATTCTTAACTTTAATATATTTGTTATTTTAAATAGGAGACCTGCTAGAAATATAATCTACAACGAATACTCAGAAGATCTTCTTTACTTATAGAGAAAACATTAGTTCCTCGTTCTTTTCTAAAATTTATTTTGTGAGGAAGGATATTTTTAATAACTCTAAAAAATACTCTATTGTCTTTTATCCATAAACGATCTACCATGATATTTATATTATCTCTTATTCCGGTGCTATACATTTGAAAAGCTGAAAGTGATTCTAAATTAGGCTCCATACTTTTTTATTAATATATATAAATTTAAACTGCTGTATATAAAGAAAAAAATAATATTAAAGTAGAGATATGTGATACCTCATTCGTTATATTTTTTACTACTCTCCTCCCAATGGCATCAGTGCCACAATAATTAATGTTTTTTGGATTTTGAAGCAGAATAATTACCAAATGATACAATATCGTCTACCTTTACCAATTTTTATTTTTAAATCTCGAATTTATTATTTAAATTCCACTAGTTTTCATATCCTTTTCATAGGCGATTTAAAAAATAAGCTTTCAGAATTTGTACTCATATAAAAAACCTTTTTATTAGTGCAAAATTTCACTTAGTGTGAAATTTCACACAAATAAATTAAACAATTTATATGGTTAAAATAAATGAAAATTGAAAAATCGAGTCAAGATCTCGAAAATGAAGTAATATATGCTGGTTTATGCATCCACTGTGGAAGTTGCAATGCATTTTGCCCACATATGGACTTTAATAAAGAAACGGGAGAAGCATTTGTCGTAGATGAATGCGCTGAAACTGTAGGGCTCTGCTACAACTCATGTCCAAGAAGTTTCCTACCTGTATCAGAAATTGAACAAAAATTATTTGGAAAAACACGTATTGATTTAGCTGTCGGAGTTTATAATGATATAATTCAAGTAAAATCAAAAAATAAAGATGATATTTTATATAATCTCGTGGTTGCTGCTTTCAAAGCAGGTATTGTAAAACATATGGTTCTAAGTGAAGTTAAAAGTAAAAAACCACCTGTAGCTTTCCCAATTGTAGTAGATAATGAGAAGGATGCAAAGAAATATATTCCAAAAGCTACTATGGAGAATGCAGGACCTTTAATCACGGGTATAGGACAAGCCTATAGGGATTATAAGCGGGATATTGGAATCCTCGGGAATCCTTGCCATATTCAAGGACTCGCAAAAATCTTAGTCTCTGATTTTAACACTGGAGCAGAACGTACTTCTTTAATGATAGCTTATGCATGTTCCTCTGGTGGTATGACAGGTTGTAAATATTGTACAGATTTCTCTGGAGAATTTTCAGATATATCCTACTCTCCTTGGGGGGCACCAAAAGGCTCTGGTGAAGCTTTTCTAATAATCAGAACAGAAGTAGGGCAAAAATTAGTTGATACTGCTGTTAAGAATAAATTACTCGAAATAACAGATCCACATCCAGATCTATCTGAAATGAAAAAATTCCTTAATAAAAAACGCAAAAAGAATTTCTTAAATCTCCTTGGTAGGGATTTAATAAAAACTAAATACTTAGATCTTAATATTGATGAGTTAAAGGATATTCTAGAAGATTGAAAGTATTCATTTTACCATCTTCTTGTCTCTCTTTTTTTTGTATTTTCCTTTTAAAATTGAATTTTATTACTTGATAAATTCCTTTTTTCTTAAAATGGAGCGAGTTAATGTCTTAAAAATCTTTTTATTGTTTTCGCCGTTCTTTGAAGAAGTTTCAAAGAAATAGTCAATATTGTATTTTTTTTTGAATTCTTCAGCATGTTCATACTCGACGCTTCTTCTAATATCTGCCAAATCAAGTTTTTCCCCAACTAAAATAAATATAGGCTTTTCAGCATTGTTATTGACAATGTTATACCATTCTTCCAAAGAATCGAAACTTGTTCTACGAGTTATATCATAACACAGCAAACAACCAGTTGCTCCTCTTGAATAGTTCGGTAAAAAAAGTCTAAAACGTCTTTCTCCAGCAAAATCCCATATCTGGAGCCTTATATCGAAAGAATCATCGATCTGGACATCATATGTTGCGAGATCTGTTCCAATGGTAATCTTTTGCGGAATAAACTGTCCGGTTGTTAATCTCTGAACCATGGTACTTTTACCTATGCCTCCATCGCCAACTATCACACATTTAAAAAGCATCTTTTTTTTATCACCTCTAACTTGAGCCATGATCCAGCACCTACTTTTTTTTGAGAGTGAATTAATAATATTATAAATAGCGGTTTAATAAATTTTTATTCAATTTTCATTTCTTCTTTTATTTTATTGTTCAAGGATTTAAGATTCTCAATTATATTAATTTGTATGTTTCTCGGTAGTGGTTTGATAAGCTTGTCCAACTTTTCTTTATTGAAATCATTAATAGTTCTATAATTTAAAGTGAGAATTATAATTGTCAAAATAGGCGAGATAAAAAGGATTCCATACAATATGTATGAGAAAGTTATTAATTGTGAGCCTGGGAGATAAACTTGCATACCTAAAATTAAATTATTGCTTATAAGAAGTAAAAAAATCAAATTAATAATGTTTAAAATTACAAAAACTAAGAAGTTAATGACAGAGATTATCTTTAAAGTCTTCAATTTTAAAAAAGATATAATATTTCTCGAATCCATTAAAAGCTGTGAATCTAGTTTACCCTCAATTTCACTAGTTATAATTTCAAATCGTGAATACTTCCACAAATCAATAAAAATCCAAAAAAATGCAAACGTGTATAAAAAGACAAGAATTCCCGTAAAATAGAAGTAATAATTATCGACCAAATGAGGATTGTATAATGATTCAGCACCTAACCAGAAAATTAAGATCAATTGAAATTGTGCTGAAAAAAACAACCGAGTTGCATTTATTCCTTCGGAACCTAAAGGATTATACATAATATAACTTTTTTCAAATTCAGTTCTCTTCTTATTAGTACTGAGAAATCTAAAAAATAGTGAAAACGTAAAGGTAATCAATGGGAAAAGTAAAAAGAACAAATTATCCCATGCTTGCGCAATAATTAAAATAAAAAGGAAAGTAAATAAAATCAAATCACGCATAAAGCTCTCGGATATTAAATCTTTTAATGATAAATAATGATTATCGTTATTTTTTTCATTCATTTTTTTATTAAAATATACGTAACAAATAAATTTTTACGATTTTAATCTAAAAAATTATCATAAAGAATGTAAACCTTTGGCTCATTTCTGGAAGCCAAAAAATTTTAATTATCCATACTATTTTATTTCACTATATATCTCCAAAACATTAATAGCGTAAATGTGTGTAGAATTTTGAGTAATAATCCCGATAATATTAGGAAAACTGCACTATACAACATCCATATAAAACATGGTGCACGGATGGTTAGCTTTGCTGGATGGAAGATGCCAGTTCAATATGAAAGTATTATTAAGGAACATAATACCGTGCGTTCTTACGCAGGTGTATTTGATATCTCACATATGGGTGAATTTCTTCTCGAAGGTAAAGATGTCATTAAATTCCTCCAATATGTTATGATAAATGATTTAAATTTATTGGAGCTATCTAAAGGTCAATATTCCTGTATGTGTTATGAAAATGGAACAGTTGTAGATGATCTTGTATATTATGAGGAAACTCCCGAACGTTTTAGAATGATTGTTAATGCGGGAAATATTGAAAAAGATTTGCAATGGCTTAATGAACATATAGGAGAATTTGACGTTCAAATCACAGATCTTTCAAAAAAAAGATCGCGAATAGCATTTCAAGGTCCAAAAGCGGATGAAATACTTCAGCCTCTTGTAGATGTGGATCTTTCTCAAATTAATAGGTTTTATTTTGCACATTGCACAATTAAAGGTAAACCTATCTTCATAGCCAGAACAGGATACACAGGAGAGCGTGGATTTGAAATTTCCTTTGAAAATGAATTTGCAGAAGAGATATGGAATGAACTATTAAATACTGGAGCTAATCCCATTGGCTTAGGAGCGAGAGATTCATTGAGATTAGAAGCTTGTTATTCATTATATGGACATGAGATAAGTGATAGTATTACTCCAGTGGAAGCGGGACTCAATTGGTTAGTAAAACCAAAAGAAGGGATTAATTATATCGGTAAGGATATATTGATGAAACAGAAATCTGAAGGAACTAACAGAATTATCGTCGGTCTTAATTTAATAGACAATGGAATTATTAGAGAGAATTTTAAAATCTTTAAAAATGGGAATCAAATTGGATTTGTCACTTCTGGTGGATATTCTCCCACTCTAAAAAAAACTATTGGTTTAGGAATTGTGAATAACCAATTTAAAGAAATAGGAACTGAAATTAAAATAGAAATTCGAAATAAGTTATTAAGAGGGAAGATTGTTTCTACACCCTTTTATAGAAATGTATAAATATCATTATTAAGATGTGAAAATTATGGATTACAAATTTCCTGATGGTTTAAAATACACATCAACTCATGAATGGATAAGAATTGAAAATTCTGTTGCAACAGTCGGAATTACTGATTATGCCCAACATCAATTAGGTGATATTGTATTTGTAGAACTTCCTGAAGTTGGTATGGTATTTGAAAAGGGAAGTAATGCTGCTGAAATTGAATCGGTAAAAGCTGTTGGTGATTTAGTTATGCCATTATCAGGAGAAATTATTGGGATTAACCAAAAAATCGCTGATAATCCGGAACTTGTGAATTCTTCTCCATTTACAGAGGGATGGATGATAAAGATTGAATACACTCATGTGAATGAAATAGATGAGCTTTTATCTGCTGATAAATATAGACAAATAATCCAAAACACAGAAAATTAATATTTTTTTCTTTATTGTTTTTAATTAATTTGTAATAAATTATTAAAAGGAGAGATAGTTTGGATTTTATTCCTCATGATAATAAGACTATTGCGGAAATGTTAGATGTAATTGGCGTGAAATCTTTACAAGAGCTCTTTCAAGATATCCCAAATGATCTAATTATTGAAAAACTAAATTTACCCTCTGGACTTTCTGAATCAGATCTTTTACGTCAATTAGAGAAAATTTCTCGTAAGAATAAAATTTATTCGAATTCATTCTTAGGAGCTGGGTGTTATTATCATTATATCCCCTCGCTTGTTGATTTTGTGATATCACGATCAGAATTTTATACTTCTTATACACCATATCAAGCTGAAGCTAGCCAGGGTTATTTACAGGCCATTTACGAATATCAAACAATAATATCTCGATTGACACAAATGGATGTAACAAATGCTAGTATGTACGATGGATCGACTGCTCTTGCTGAAGCTGCAATTATGGCTGGAATCATTACCCATAAAAATAGAGTAGTAATGCTTGAAGGAGTTCACCCCGAATATGAAGATGTTGTTAGTACTTATTGTTGGGGGCAAAATATACATTTAGAAAAAGTTAATGAAGAAAATCTAAAAAATGGACTAGACGGAGATGTGGCAGCTCTAATTTTTCAGAGTCCTAACTTTTTTGGTGATATTGAAGATAGCTCAAAAATTACAAAAATCGTAAGGGATAGTTGCCCTAATTGTATAATTATTCAAGTTATGACAGATCCAACATGTTTAGGAGTTTTGGTCCCTCCTGGCTCAGCTGATATAGATATTTTCGTTGCTGAAGGACAATCATTTGGTTTAAGCCCTTCTTTTGGTGGACCTGGTTTAGGAATTTTTGCTGTTAAACAGAAGTATTTAAGAAAGATGCCGGGAAGACTGGTTGGAAAAACTAAAGAAATTGATGGCCAAAATCAGGGTTTTATATTAACTTTACAAGCACGTGAACAACATATTCGCAGAGAAAAGGCTAGTTCTAATATCTGTACTAATCAAGCTTTATGTTCATTAGCAGCATTAACTTATTTATTAGCTTTAGGAAGAACGGGTTTAAAAGAAGTGGCTACGCAGAACATTCAAAAAACCCATTACGTAAAAAATGAACTTAGTAAAATTCCTCACTTTGAAATATTAAATAAGAAACCAACTTACAATGAGTTTTTAGTGAAAACTCCTAACATTGATTCTTTTATTAAACAATGTAAAGAATATGACATCCAACCTCCTCTCAAAATATCAAAGTATTATCCTGAAATGAAAAATATTGCATTAGTTTGTGTTACTGAAATGAACTCAAAAGAATCAATTGATAATTTTCTTAAAGCAGCATATATAAGCTCAAATAATAAAGTGGAGGAAAAATAACTATGAACTCTAATATACAATTAATATTCGAAAAAGGAAATAATGCTGAGCAACAGAATTATGTTCCTAAAATGGATATCGATGAAATAAATCTAGATAAAATCATCCCGGAAAAATTATTACGAAATGAATTACCAATTCCCAACGTTCCAGAAATAGATATAGTTCGGCACTTCATCAAATTAAGTAATAAAAATTATGGAGTAGATACGGGGATCTATCCATTAGGCTCTTGTACCATGAAATATAACCCTAAGATCAATGAAAATATTGTAAGGCTACTAGGATTTACTAATATTCATCCTTTACAAGAAGAAAATGAAGGTTCGCTTGAATTACTCTATCATCTCTCAATACTATTAGGAGAAATAACAGGAATGGATGGATTTACACTACAACCAGCAGCTGGAGCTCATGGAGAATTGGTAGGCTTATTAATAATGAAAAAGTATTTCGAAAATAAGCAAACTAAAAAACAAAAAATTATTATTCCAGATTCTGCTCATGGAACTAATCCAGCGTCGGCAAGAATGGCGGGATTTTCAATAATAGAATTACAATCAAATAAGCAAGGAGAGGTTCCATTGGATCAATTAAAATTTGCTATGCAAGATGGTGATGTCGCTGGAATCATGCTTACAAATCCTAATACTCTTGGTGTTTTTGATAGACAAATCAAGGAGATCACGAGAATCGTTCATGAACATGGAGGATTATGTTATTACGATGGTGCAAATTTAAATCCAATGTTAGGAATTTGTCGTCCTCGAGATATGGGATTTGATATTGTTCATTTAAATTTACATAAAACTTTTTCAACGCCACATGGTGGCGGGGGACCTGGATCTGGACCCATTGGAGTGGTAACTGAACTTATTCCTTTTCTTCCTGAACCTTGTTTAATTTCAACAAAGCTAGGAGTTGTATGTAGAGAAAACAATGACAAATCAATAGGAAGAGTGAAGGCTTTTTGGGGTAATTTTGGGGTAAATGTGAGAGCCTATGCTTATATATTAGCCTTAG
>Ga0307378_10003141_pt1 | contig 24440 bp, 23 predicted proteins | sample UN1MG_FD_202238 | JGI IMG/M metagenome (GOLD analysis project Ga0307378, IMG submission 202238) | Soil microbial communities from Risofladan, Vaasa, Finland - UN-1 | ecosystem: Environmental > Terrestrial > Soil > Coastal area > Acid sulfate soil | place: Finland: Risofladan, Vaasa | collected...
CAGCTCAGCAACTTGGAATAGCTAGGAATACCTTTTATATGAAAATGAAGAAGTATGGAATTAGCAGAAAGAATTTTTGAGACATATTGCTTGTTTTAGTGTTAGTAAAAAGGACAATTGTTTTAATATATGACAATTAAATAAGAAACACATTATAGTTGGCGATAGAAAAATAAAATATTTTTTTATCGTTTTTTTATTTATTTGTAAGACTTACGCCTTTGTTAAATTAATAAAATAGAAAAAAATATAAATTTTGGCATGGTAATTGCTTATTTACATAGATATGTAGGAATTTTTGAGAAGTAATACGTATAAATAAGAGCTTTAAGTAAAGTTCATAAGAAATAGGTGGTCTACCGGTAAAACGATAATGTATCTTTAAGGGTGAAGTATCAAGAAAAGAGAAAAGAATTTTGTATTTTTTAAAGGTATTAAGTTAAAAATAGTTTTATCTTTAAAGAGAAGTTTTGCTTTGCATTAAATCTATTAATAACCTTGTTCCCTAGTTTTCTGAAAACTTGCTGGAATTAAAAATATCCTTTAAATATTATATGGTAAAAAATAGGTGGTGGAAGTAAAATAAAAATAAGATTACTTAATTATTTACGTAATCTTAAAATGAGGGTTTTAGAAAACTCAAGACGGTTAGATAAAGTTGAAAAAAATTCATCTCCAAGCCTATAAAAAATCGATAGAATGAGTAGAAATTAATCAATAACCTTCCTAAAACCCTTATTATATAAGGGTTCCAAAGGTGGAGGTGAAAAATAAAATAGAGGTACTCTAAAAGCTTTGCAAGACAAGGGTTTCAAAGTTTTCTGAAAGGCACTGATATTATAATAAGGAGGTGTAAATTAAGTTTATTAATCTGATGTACAGAATACAATAGACTCGTCCGAGGGGAGGTCACAGTAAATGTAAAATTATAAAAATGGAGAACAAATTTGGATATATTAAAAGTATAGTTTTCTTTTTACTGAAGATTGTTTAATTGCTTGCAAATGTTCTATTAATAAGAAGGAGGTAAACTAAGGATTGTATTATTTTAAAAAACTGTAATTTTAAAGAGGAGGATAAAAATAAAATGGCAGTGAAAATTAGAAGAATAAAATTACTATTAGTTGTTTTTTTTATATTAATGTTTTTGTTGGGAGTGACGTTTACTCAGGCGGCTGAAAAATATGGTGGATTAAAATATTGTAGTCTAGGAACCGGTTTCCCCGGGGGAACGTCATATCCAGTTGGTGCAGCGATAGCAGGCCTTATAAACAGACATATGAAAGACATTAATATAACAGGAGAACAAAGTCCTGGTTCTAGGGATATTATAGTATTGTTAGATAAAAAGGATATGGACTTTGGGATATCTGATTCACCTGTTTCTTATCAAGGTTATTATGGTATTGAGACATTTGAAGGTCAGCCAAAAGACGTACGAGGTTTATTTTTACTGTATGTGCAACAAGTTCAGATTGTTGTACTTAAAGACTCAGATATATACCGAATAGAAGACTTAGCAGGTAAAAGAGTTGCTGTGGGTAGCGCAGGAAGTGGTAGTGAAAATGTAGCCCATAATGTACTAAGTACTTATAATATAGAAGATACAGTAAAAAAACATCATTTAGACCTTACTGAATCTACCATAGCTTTAAAAGATGGAGTAATAGATGCTGGTTTTTATTCCGCGATGATACCAGTTAGTGGAGTTGTAGATCTCGCCGCAACTCATGATATAAGAATTCTACCTTTTGAAGACATTATGTTAAAAAAATTGAAGGAAGATTTTGGGTATTATGTAGAAACAGTTGTCCCTGCAGGTACTTATCGAGGAGTTGACGAGGATGTAAAATTAATGGGATTTGGAATTGAAGTGGATGTACGAACTGATTTACCGGAAGATCTTGTTTATGATTTTCTTAAAAATCTTTTTGAAAATCTTGAAGAAATAAAGTCAGCTCATAAAGCAATTGAATCTATAAGTTTAGAACATGCATTTAAGACTTTAATTCCCTTGCATCCTGCTGCTGAAAAATATTATAAAGAACTGGGGTTAATTGACTAAAGATTTTTGAAGTTACCGCCCCCCCTTCTATTGATATTATCATAAAGAGGGGGGGGACGTTAACCTTTTTATTAACCTGTAAGGGCAGAAAGCTACTGGCTTGCCTGTTGATGAATGAATGTGCGGCAATATGCTAAAATATAAATATATACATGGAAATTAGACTATCAGGACACAATGTATATCGTACACAATTTCACATAATATGGATATCCAAATATCGCCGACGTATCCTAAATCCTGGACTAAGAGAATATCTGAGAAAACTTTTCCCAAGATCTTGAGAAGTCTACCTGCTTGTGAAATTATAGAATACAATATACAGGTAAATCATATATATACTGGGATTTCTTAACTCATGTTTTTTAGTTAAAACTTTGGAAAGGAAACAAAATTATAATATGATTATCTCCCAAAAACTAACTATTTAACACAACATATTTTACTTAAGCAGCAAATTTAACTCTGTATGTCCCCTTTGAAAACTAAATAGCGATAACAAATGGTTAAATAAAGGGATAAAAAGCTCAGGTATTGGCCTATTCATCAACCCTTTCATCAATCTTTTACAGTTTATTGCCGATATCTTAAACCCTAAGTACACCTTTGAACGTACTTCTCCCCTTACCGGTAGATGATCTATCTTGTACCTCCTGCGAAGTGCTGAGGGAATACCCTCGATCCCGGCTCTCTTTCTGGCTAACTCTTGATACTCGGAGGTTCCCATCTTAGTGATAAGTCGAGAGCGATGTAAGGTCTTCTCTGATACTTTAAAGAGATAACTCTTCTTCTGTTCTACTACCAGACAATCTTTCCGTAAGGGACAACACTTGCAGTGTTTCTTATTAAAATGTGCTCTAGAGGTGCATAGAGATCATGAAGGGGAGCATTGGAACAGCTACTTATCTATCCTATATCCGACCTTATTGGGGAAAGGGTATCACTAAGTTAAACTACCTAGATAAATTATCCCCTCAGGCCAAGGCAAGATATAAAGCCATTAACCTGTACAGTTCCGGAGATTATTCTCTAGAGCAGATTTGTGAGATCTTTGAAATAAATAGGAGCACCTTTTACCGGTGGAGAAAAAAATATAAACCAAGTAGAGTTTAGAGCCTGGAAGATAGATCCAGAAGGCCTCATAAAGTAAGGGCTAAAGTAGTAAGGAATCATCAGATAGAGATGCAGGTCTGCCAAATAAGAAGGAAATATCCCTACTTTGGTAAAGAGAAGATAAAAAGAATACTAGAAAGGGATTATGAAATAAATATCTCGGTCTCCTCGGTAGGCAGGATCCTAACCCAGTACAGGTCTGTTCTCCCCAAGGTCAAAATACAAAACAAAAGAATTAAAACTTTAAAGAAGAAGAGGACCAGATTAGCCCAGGTAAAAAAAGATATGAAGGGGATTATCTCCGAGTGGCTCCAGATTGATACCATAGAATTAAACTTAAGATTTACCAAAATCTTTCTCTTTTCTGCGGTAGATCCCTTATCCAGGCTTTATTACCTAAGAGCTTATCAGAGGGCTACCAGTTTAAATGCGCGAGATTTTCTCCTCAGGTTGAATTACTTACATGATGATAGAATTAAATATCTACAGATAGATAATGGCTCAGAGTGGGAAAAGTATTTTGTTCAAGAGGTGGAGAAAAGAAAGATTACCTTGGTTTACGATTATCCTAAGTCTCCCAAGATGAATGCCTTTGTAGAGAGAGTGAATGGTACGGTCCAGACCGAATATCTAGATAGATTTTACGAGGAGACCAGTGTAAGCAAAATTAATGAAATACTCTATGACTGGACTGCACCCCTCCAACTAGACACATTTAGTAAAAAATAAGACTTGTTGTATAATAAAATAACAAGCAAGAGAAACGAAGGAGGGGTAAAGATAATGGGTATCAAAAAAAGAAAATATTCTAAAGAGCAAAAAGAAGAAGTTGTACAAAGAGCACTAAGCGGTGAAAGGATCCTGGCATTAGGAAAAGAGAATAACATTTCCCCCGGACTTATCAACCGCTGGAAGAGACAATATTTAGATGGAGAATTAAGTGGTAATAATAATCAAGAAATAAAAAAACTAGAGACACAAGTAGCCAAATTAGAGCAGATGATCGGCAAGCTTACCATGGAGAACTATATTTTAAAAAAAGAGAAAGAATACATACTACAGAGGAAAAAAGAGGGTTCATCCATCATTACCGGTCCTTATTTGAATCCATCAAAGAAAGCTGTAGATTAATGGATATAAAAAGATCCACTCTTTACTACCAACCAAAAGGTAATCTTGATAAAAAGATAAAAGAAACAGATATTAAAAAGAAGATAGAGGATATCTCCCGGGAACATCCCTATTACGGTTACCGAAGAATTACCGCTTCCCTAAGAAGGGATAAGGTAATAGTAAATCATAAGAAGGTATTAATGATGATGAAGGAATTAGGTATACAAGGCAGAATAAAACGTAAATATATAACTACTACCCATAGCAAACATCATAATAGAATATACTCTAATTTAATCAAAGATAAAGAGCTTACAGGTATCAATCAAGTCTGGTGTGCGGATATCACCTATATCAGGATACTTAACGGTTTTGTCTACCTCGCCGCCATAATAGATATTTATTCAAGAAAAATAGTAGGTTATACTATAGGCAGAACCCTATCTTCTGAATTGGCTATTACCGCTTTAAATATGGCTATAGCTACTAGAAAAACCGATAACCTGATTCATCATTCCGACCAGGGGATTCAGTATGCCTGTAAAGATTATATAAAAATATTAAAGGATAATGGTATCAGAATAAGTATGTCCAGAAAAGGCAATCCTTATGATAACGCTTTTGCAGAATCATTCTTTAAAACCTTGAAACAGGAGGAGGTGTATCTATGGGAATATGAAACCTTTTCTGATGTAATAGAAAGGATTCCTTATTTTATTGAAGATGTGTATAATAGGAAGAGGTTGCATTCCTCTTTGGGCTATCGGCCTCCAGAGGAATATGAGAGGTTATTGGCAAAGAATGGCTCTCGGGAATGCATGGTGTGTTAAGACTTAAAGTGTCTAGCCTGAGGGGTGCAGTCCAATACCTTCAATGGTGCAAATGTATTGGACTCAAACAAGATCTTTATCTCTTGCGCGGTAGATGGTATCATTATAGCGGCCTTCATCTAAATAGGGTTTGAAGTTTTTCGCTAGCCTGTTTTTATCTATTACCTTGATGAGTCTTCTTATTGTAGAGTAGATAATTTCTAAGCGGGATAATTTTCGGCAAGAGGAGCTGATCATTAAGGAGTCCATTCAGACGGTCTTACCTTCTATATGGAGTAGTTTAGAGAAAGATTTGGCTTGCGTTTCTATCTCTTGCTGGATAAGGTCAACCCCGTATTCTTGGTTGTATCTATATACCGCTGCCCGAAAGTTGGTCAGGCTGTTTTTGGATACCGGTTGTTCTTGAAAGCTGGTAGTATGTAGTGCATGTTGGTACCTGATATCAAACATTAAAGAATTAAGGGCTTCTTCATCTGATTGGTTAAAGGTCTCCCTTAAGATGAGAAGTCCGAAATAGACATTTGCCGGATTATTAGGCCTGGAAGCAGGATTATCACTATATAATACGCTAAATTGGTCTTCCTCTATAAAGGGGAATATCTTTTTACTGAAGGTTTCTGCCCAGGAGCTCATAAGATATTTCATCTCTCTTTCGGTAAGTGATAATAGGGCATCATCCATAGCCATTTGTTGACTGTTATTTAGCTGAAAGGACATTGGCAGCCTCCTTATTGGTTAGTATTTTTATAACTTATTATAGCATAAAGCACTAATAGAATAAAGGGGTTTAATCATTTTTGCTACTTAAATTTTCAAGGTGCTATAAGTAAAATAATTTAGCTCTGCAGGTTAGTACTATTTGATGTTATTTGTGATATTTTTGAAATTTAGGTACTTTAGAGTACTTTTTGGGTTGTAACCATAATATGTTAGTGACAAAAAAAGATCAAAGAGTGGATTTAGAAGATATACAAAAATTAGATTATGATGATGAAAAGGTAATTATTATGCTTATTATAAAAAAATATATTAATCATTTTGTAGTAATATTATCAATAATAGCGATGTTGTTTCACCTTTGGAGAGCTCAAGTTGGTGTTTTAGATGCTCTTTTACAAAGACCTATTCACTTAATGTTCATGTTATTAATTTGTTTTCTTGGAGATGAAAAGTATCTAAATAATTGGCGCAAAATTTTAATTTATATTAGTTTGGCAATTATATCCATAATAACATGTATGAATATGATTCTTCATTATGATGTTATGACTCTTCTTTCTAGTGCACCAAGGCCTGTTGATATCCTATTTGGTATTTTATTAATAATAGCGGTATTGGAAGCATGTAGGAGAGCATTTGGATGGGCTTTGCCTATTATTGCTATTTTGTTTTTAATATATGCGCTTTTAGGACCATATTTTCCTAGTCCATTTGATCATAGGGGTTATAGTATGGTTCGCTTAATTAGTTTTAATTATTTATCCACGCTTGGATTGTGGTCAATCCCCTTAAGTGTGGCAGCTAATATTATTATACTTTTTATATTTTTAGGAGCAATACTTGAAGTATCCTCTGGATCACAATTACTTATTAAATTTGCGATGGCTCTTGTTGGTAGTAAAAATGGAGGGCCAGCTAAAGTGGCGATTGTATCTAGTACATTGATGGGTACGATTACAGGAAATTCCGCAGCAAATGTAGCAATGACGGGCAGCTTTACTATTCCTCTTATGAAAGAAATGGGTTTTAGTCCTGAATTAGCTGGAGCAATTGAAGCTGTAGCTTCTACATGTGGTCAAATTATTCCTCCAATTATGGGGGCTGCAGCATTTATCATGGTAACAATGACTGGCATTCCCTATACAAAAATAATGATAGCTGCGATTATTCCATCCTTATTTTACATCACAGTTCTTTATTCATCTGTTCATTTTAGTTGTACGAGGGCACGTATTATGGGACTACCAAAAAAAGATTTACCTGATATATGGGATAGCTTTAAAAAAATAACATATTTACTATTACCAATAATTCTTCTTGTTTATCTTCTTGTTAAGGGTAGAAGTATTATCTTTTCGATTTATTATACTTGTATATTTATGGTTATTGTTACGTTTTTTAGAAAATCTACTAGAATGAATCTTAAAAAGTTATTAAAAGCATTGGAAATGGGTGCAAGAAAAACAGCAAATTTAAGCGCAGCTTGTGCATGTGCTGGAATAATAGTAGGTGTTGTTGGATTAACGGGGCTTGGTCTGCGTTTTAGTGAAATTATAATAACTTTTTCAGGTGGGAATCTATTATTTGCTCTATTTCTAACTATGACTACATCATTAATTTTGGGAATGGGGCTTCCTACATCTGCTTGTTATATTATGTTAGCAGTCATCGCAACTCCCTTATTGATTAAATTGGGGATATCGGTTCTTCCAGCACATTTCTTTGTCTTTTATTTTGGTTGTTTATCTGCCATTACTCCTCCAATTGCAATAGCAGCTTATACAGGTGCAGCAATTTCTGGAGGAAACCAATTTAAAACAGGTCTTATAGCTATGAAAATTTCCCTAGGAATATATATTGTTCCTTATTTATTTGTAACTAATCAAACACTAATATTGTGGGATAATTATTTGGAGCTTATCTTTAGTGTAATTTTTATCTTTTTCGCATTGATAAGTATATCTTCTATCACACAAAATTTTTTATTAGTGAAAAATCAAAAAATAGACACTATTTTATTGTTTATAACTATAGTTCTAATATTAATTCAAAAAAATTATTTAACTAGTTTAATTGGTATAGTAATTTTTATGATTGTTTTTATATTTCAATATAAAATTAAAAAATTGAGGCTTAGGAAAAATCAAATAGTATGATTATCTCCCAAAAACTAACTATTTAATACAACATATTTAATCTAAGCAGCAAATCTAACTCTATATGTCCTTTGAAAACTAAATAGCGAAAATAAATGGTTATATAAAAGAGTAGAAAGCTCAGGTATAGGCCTATTCATCAACCCTTTTATCAATCTCTTACAGTTTATTGCCGATATCTTAAACCCTAAGCACACCTTTACCCGTACCAATCCCCTTACCGGCAAATGATCTATCTTGTACCTCCTCCTTAGTATGGAGGGGATAGCCTCAATCCCGGCTCTTTTTCTAGCTAACTCTTGATACTTGGAGGTCCCCATTTTGGTGGCGATAAGCTGGGAGCGGTGCAACTTAGTTTCTGATACTTTAAAGAGATAACTCTTCTTCTGTTCTATGACCGGACAATCTTTACGTAAGGGACAATTACTATAGTGTTTCTTATTAAAGTGTGCTCTATAGGATCCTTTCTTAAAGGTGCTATTTGTCGGCTTATAGCCAGAAGGACATCTTTTTAGTACCTGTTCTTTCTCATCTATCTCAAATTTATCACCATTATTATAATAAATATGGATTAATAGGCGGAGTCAGAAGAAGTTTATGAATTGGGAACAATTCATAAACTATTTAAAATACTATCCGTTACCTTTACCTAAAATCAAGCATAATATCTATATCTTTAATAGTAATGCATAAGTGAGTATTAGTGAAGAGCTGGATGTGGGAAAACCACAAGTCCGGTTCTGTGAGGGGTGAGCTATCAATTAGCTATGGAACTAATATTGTGACACTTCCCTAAGGAAACGGGAAGCAAACAGGGAATACAAAGCCGTCCCTAAGGTTGAGAGATATTCATCTACTCGACATGTAGCATAATTAATTACTCAAGCGAAAAAACGAAATAAAAGATAAATTACAGAGAGAGGTTAATTAAAAATGAAAGAAAAATTTAAAGTCTTATTACTGGAAAACATTGATGAAAAAGGTATTCAGTTTCTTGAAGGGAAAGCAGATATTTCGTATGCTGATAAGTATGATGAAGATAGTATAATAAAAGCATTGTCAGGTAAAGATGCAGTGGTTAAAAGAGACCTTGGATTTATAACCAAGGAAGTGATGAAACAATGTTCATCTCTAAAAGTAGTTGGCAGACATGGAGTGGGACTTGATACTATAGATGTAAAAGCCGCAGAAGAATTAGGAATCTATGTTGTAAATACACCCTATGCCAATACTGAAGCCGTGGCAGAACATAATATAGTATTAATGTTAGCCCTTGCTAAACCTATTTTAAAAGTGGATAAGGCCTTAAGAGGGAGTGACTGGGATTATGGACATTATTTAGTTGCTCAAGAATTATTAGGCAAGAAAGTAGGGTTTGTTGGTTTTGGTAAAATTGGGTATCGCACAGCAGAAATATGTAAAAATGGTTTCAACATGGATGTTTGCTACTATGATATTATTCGAAATGAAAATGCTGAAAAAAAATTAGGGGCAAGATATGTTTCGGTTGAAGAATTGTGCAAAACTAGTGATTTTGTTGTTATGGCTTTACCTTTGAATGAAGAAACTGAAAACTATTTTAATAAAGAAAAATTTGATTTAATGAAACCTTCCGCATTTTTTATTAATGCTTCCCGTGGTCCAATCGTTGATGAAGAAGCTTTGATTGATGCTTTAGAAGGGAATAAGATAGCTGGAGCAGGGATTGATGTTTTTGCACAAGAACCCCCTGCAAAGGATAACCCTTTATTCAAATTAGATAATGTCATTGTTACACCGCATTTTGCTGCTAATACTAAAGATGCAATGATAGGATCGGCTATGGTGGTAAAAGATATTATAAGAGTACTGGAAGGTAAAGAACCAAAGTATCCGGCAAATAATCCTAAAAAATAAATTAATAAATTAGTAAGTGAGTAGTAATTTAGAGGAGATTATAATTTATGAATGATAATCGTATTTTACATCATCAGATTTTCGCTGAACTTCCTAATTCTAAATGGATAAAGATTTAAGGTAGATGGCAAAAAAAACTAAGGCAAGAGAGGGAGAAACCATTGCTGCGGGAGTAAAAGTTTTTCGATATTCAGTGAAAAAAATGAACCCAGAAGTTTTTTTTGCACTATTGGCAGATACACTAATAAGGAGCACTATTTATTTATACTTATAATCTAGATTAAAGTTATGGAGAATATAGATGAAAAAAATAATTGATATCCGAAGTGATACCAAGACTAGACCAACTGAAACCATGTATCAAACGATGTTAGACGCAGAATTAGGAGATGAGCAAAATAGTGAAGATCCCACTGTCATTAAACTAGAGGAGATGGCTGCAATGAAATTGGGTAAGGAAGCTAGCTTGTTTGTTTCGAGTGGGACAATGGGAAATTTAGTTGCTTTAATGACTCATGCACAACCCGGAGATTCTGCTATCGTGGAATCCGAATGCCATATCCTCAGATGTGAAGTCGGAGGTATTTCTGCCGTAGCCGGCCTGATGCTGAAGATGGTCAAGGGAAAATATGGCGTTCCGAATTTAGAAGAACTGGAAAATGCCATTATAGGAGAAGGACGATTATTCCCCACCACCAAACTCATCTGTCTGGAAAATACCCATAATGACGCAGGAGGTACCTGTATTTCTCCTCAACAAATGAAGAATATACGGACTGTTGCGGATAAATATGGTCTAAAAATCCATATAGATGGAGCTCGTATTTTCAATGCAGCAGTGGCTTTAGGAGTTGAGCCAGTTGAGCTAGTAAAGGACGCTAATTCTGTGCAGTTTTGTTTATCTAAAGGTTTAGGATGTCCTTTTGGTTCAGTTTTAGTAGGTAGTAAAGAATTTATTGATAAAGCTAGGAAAAAACGTCAAATGATAGGAGGAGGCATGCGCCAGGCTGGTATTATGGCTGCTGCCGGAATTGTTGCTTTAGAAGAGATGATAGATCGTCTCCAAGAGGATCATGCGAATGCAAAAATTTTAGCAGAAGGATTATCTGCTTTGGGTATGAAGATGGATATGTCAACCGTACAAACCAATATGGTCTATTTCACCGTACCCGAAGATATAATTGAAGTTTCAGAATTTGTGAAAAGATTAAAGGAATCAGGCGTACTTGTCGGGCCGCCTAAGGGAGCGAAGAAAGCGATTCGAGCAGTAACTCATAATGATATTTCAAGAGAAGATATTTTAGAAACAATCGAAAGAGTAAAGAAGATAATTAAGAAAGGATAAATTCTTCCTAATTATTACTCGCGAAACCATCTGTTTTAGAAATTAGGAATTTAAAGAAAAGGAGGGAGTTATATAGAATATATTTGTTAATTGTGTTGTTTTTAAAGTAAAAAATTTAAAAGTAGAATTTTTATTATGAAGAAATATCAGTTTTTAATTTTGATTTTAGTAATTTTGTTTTCATTCACATTCAATATTTGCGCAAAAGATGCACCAATGCATGTATTAGTAGCTACTTCTGGTTCGGCGTCAAGCGATATGGAATGTAATAAATAAGTATTGCCCTGAAGTGGTAATCGGTTTATTAGTAGAAACTGGCGGTAGTTATGATGAATGTAACCGAGTTGGAGTTTTAGAAGAAGCTCATATTGGAGAACATACTGCGATAGGAGCTTTACAGGAATTATATTCCGGATCCGCACCATTTGAAAAACCACATCCAGATTTAAGAATGATGTATGGAAAAAGATTAGGCGTGTATCCTTTTTGTGTAAGAGATAGCTACAAATATTAACAAAATTGAAGACATGGATGGTAAAAAGTATAATGAGGGGCCTCCGGGAAGTGGAGAAAGTGCTTTAACAAAAATGACCATGAGTGCTTTAGGAGTAAAACCAAACTATCGATCATCTTCTGTGGCAGATGCAGTACGAATGATGAAAAATAGAGAAGTTGTTGGATATACAAAATGTTCTATAATAGACAGCATGGATTCTTCAATGATGGATATTTCAACCACACAAGAAGTGACATGGCTTGGTTTTACAAAAGAACAAACTGAAAGTATTTCTGAAGTAAATCCTTTATTTTATTGGTATGAAATTAAGAAAAATACAGTTGATGGATTACCCGATGTTGAAAGATGGTTTATTGCTACTATTTTAGCTGGTTTCACAACGACAGAATTACCTCAGAATGTTGTGTAACATATGGTAAAAGCCATGTTTGAGCATCAGGACGAGATCTGGGCTGCTTATCTAAAATGGCTTCTTGGTATTGGAAATAATACAGAAGACCAAATGAATATATTTAATGGTGTTAAAGGGCTACCTCCAATGCATGCTGGAGGTATTCAATATTGGGAAGAATTAGGGTTTGGTGTTCCTAAAAAACTAATTCCACCTGAATATGTAAAGAATTAAGTTAGAATTAAAAGATTTGAGGTTTTAAGTTTATAATTTAATAGCTTAAAACCTCAAATTGTAGTCATTTAACATTCATACAATTTGAATTGAAAGTTAAAATAAAATAATTAAATTGAGGAGGAATTGTAAATGGACAATAGTATTACATCAAAATTTGCAGCTTACATTCAAGATTTTAATTTCGATAAAATGCCAGAAGGTGTAATTGTACAAGCTAAGCGAATATTACTGGATACTTTGGGAGTTATTTTGAAAGCAACATCACCGGAATATTCTGCAGGTAGGATTTTAACGGAATTAGCGACTATAGAGGGAGGAAATCCGAAATGTACTTTAATTGGAAGAGATTTCAAAACTTCCTGTGTTCAAGCTTGCTTGATTAACGGAACCATGGGTTATTATTGTGATAATGAACCCCATCATTTAGGTGCAATCGTACATCCTGCTGCTGTATGTGTGCCAACTAGTTTGGCTTTCGCGGAGAGAGAAAAAAAGAGCGGTAAAGATTATTTGGCAGCATTAACTTTAGGGATTGAAGTAAGCTGTAAGGTTAGCTATGCAATTAATCCACAGGCTTTATATGCAAAAGGTTTACATCCTACTTCAATAGCTTGTGGTTTTGGTGCTCTAGCTAGTGGGGCATATCTTTTAGGCTTAAATCATCAGCAGATTGTAAATGGTTTAGGTTTGGTAGGGAATCAAGGTTCTGGTTTGATGGCGTTCGCAAGTGACCAAACGGAGAATTCTCGACCTTTTAGCCCGGGAAATGCTGCTCGCAACGGTGCTACCGCTGCTTTACTTGCCGGTTTGGGATTTGGAGGTCCTATTTCAATTTTTGATGGCAAATACAATGTTTTCAAAGCTTTCTCAAATGGCAAAGAGCGTCCAGAAGAGCTTTTTAATCAAAAATGGAGGATAAAGGAGTTAGCCATCAAGTTGTATTCCAGTTGTTCTTTTACTCATCCTGGCTTAGATGCTTTATTAGAAATAATAAAAGAAAATAATTTAACCTCTTCCGATATAGAAGAAATTGATTTATATTTTCCTAAGGCTGGAGCACACATAATAGACAATAATGAACTGAAATCTCATTGTGCTCAGTATGTTTTTGCGGTTGTTGCTGTTAAGGGGAATATTGATATCGATGATATCTTGAAGGATCGTTTGGAAGATCCGGAAATTGAGAGACTTTCTAAAAAAATGCGTGTTATCGGAGATGTTTCTTTGGAGAAAACTTATCCTGATCAGTATGAATCAATTTTTAAATTGAAAACAAAGGACGGAAGAGCTCTTACTAAACATATCAATTGGCCTAAGGGAAGCGAACAGAGACCTGTATCTTACGATGAATTAAAAGAGAAGTTTTTTCGAGTCACTACAAATATTATATCAAAAAATAGAGCTGAAGGTATACTTGCTTGGGTAGAAACTGCTGAAAAACAAAGCGATGTTGAAGGACTTTGCAGTTTACTGCGTTTGGATAGTGTAAAATTTTAGTAGGGGTTTTGAAGAAAAAGGTTTGCCAAGAGATAAGTAAAAAAGGTAGACTTACCTCAAGAACAAAGAAGAAAAAGAATTAACATTCTTTTTCAAAAGGAGGTAAATCTACCCTATGGAAAACTTAGGAGTAACCATAAATTTACCATGTCTTAAATTAAATATACCAGAAGATAGAATAAATTTCCATACCCTGGAGAGAATAGTCTTCGACTTAAGCCGAAAGATTGGTCAAGAATTACTAGAAGAACTCTTACAGATAATAGATGATAATCCGAGAATTTTATGGAGACAGCCCTAGCTTTGAAAGCATCAGAGGTCAAGCAATAAGGCAAGGAAAAAGGATCCTAAAAGAAGAGAAAGACCAGATAGACAGGGAGCTCATAAAAGCCCTAAGGCAGACCGAAGATGAATTAACCCGATAAGCAGATAGTAGAACAGTCTATATAGAGGTAGATGGAACCGATATTCACCTCCAGCACGAAGAAAAGACTAAAGCTGAACTTAAATTAGGGATTATCAGCAAAGGTAAAGAAAGAAGGTATAAGCAAGGAAAGGGTGAGGCTAAAAAACTACGGGATAAATTTACCTATACCGGTATAGTCTCTGGGGATGAATTTATGTCCAACTTAGCTATCCTGGGAGAGAAGAGATTCCAGCTAAGCCAGGCAGAATTAGTCCTAATCGGAGGAGATGGAGCATCCTGGATAAAAGAGGGAGCCAAAAATTATTTTCCCAACTCTATCTATCAACTCTGCAAATTCCATCTAGAGCGTAAGTTAAAGCAGACCCTCCCCTATCATAAAGAAATGCAAAAAGAAATAAGGAATCTGCTTAAAGAAGGAGAAATAGATAAAACCTTAAAAGAATTACACCAAGAGAGAATCCTTAAGCCAGAACACAAGAAAGATATAGAAGGATTAATGCATTACATCTACTACAATCAAGAAGGGGTAAATGCAGTAGATAGATTAAGGCAACAAGGTCTACCGACAGAAGATCTAGGAGCTGTAGAAGGCAATATCGATAAGACCTTAGCCAACCGTTTTAAAAAGAGGGGGATGAGATGGACCATACCAGGTGCCTTAAGCCTGGCCAAGGTAGGAGAAAAGATCGTAAATAATGAATGGGATAGCTGGTGGTCTAAGAAAGCCGATCCGATAAGGCTAAAATCAGAATTAGAAAAGGTAGTCTCTCTTGATTTTGATAAAGGCAGTAACGATAAGTACGATTATACTTATTCTCTCCCGGTCCTATCCGGACCCCATCAGGATAGGCTTTGGGTAAAGTCATTAAAGAGATTAGTAAGTATAAATTAATCATTTGATATTTTTGAGTAAAAGTAAGGTTCAAGATGAATAATATGTTTATTTTAGAAAATAATTTAGTAGGATTATTATTTATTTTATATTAAATTTCATAAGGATCTGTTTTTCTTTTCGTGAATTAAAATCAAATAATTTCTTTGAGCTAAGAAAAGTCCCCACAAGTTCTTGACACCAGCCTGCGTTTGTAGTTATTTCGATTATGTAAAGAATTAGTTTATAATCAAAAGATTTGATGTTTTAGATATAATATTTATTGATAGCTCAAAACCTCAAATAGTAAACTAAATATTTATTGTGAAGGAGATATTTATGCAAAGAGAATTACTGGGTTATCAGAGAGTTAGTGTAAAAATAATTTCTTTATTATTTGCTATTTTTATTTTATATACTGCTGCTTTTGGTGTTCTGCTACACATGCAGCAAAGATCATTAGTCGTTTTTTTTGTTATATCGATTACTTTGGCAACGATATCTGCAACTAAAAAAGAATCTAAAGAAAATAAAATACCCTTTTTGATTTATTACTAATAGGTTTAACAATTTTAACATGTTTTAACATTGCGTTTAGATATAAATATTAAATGATAAATTTCTTTTCTGTTAACAATAAGTTTGAATATATTTTAGGAACAATATTAATATTTTTAGTGTTAGAAGCATCCAGAAGAAGCATTGGATGGGTTTTTATATTTTTAAATGTTGGTATAATATTTTATTGTTTATTTGGTCACTACATTCCGGGATATTAGGGACATGGATTCATCTCTTATCGACACTTATTATAATATTTATATCAATCAGATTTAGGTATATGGGGGCTTATTACTGGAATAATTGCAAATTTAGTAACAATTTTTATTTTATTCGGCTCAATATTACAATATACCGGGGGAGGCGAGATATTTATCAAATTATCTAAAGCTATTGCGGGAAAACATAAAGGTGGTCCGGCAATGGTTGCGGTCATTGCTAGCGCATTTTTTGGCTCAATTTCTGGGAGCGCCATTGCAAATGTTGCAACTATCGGAAATTTTACGATACCGATGATGAAAAAACTTGGATATAAACCTGAATTTGCCGGTGGGGTAGAATCTGCTGCTTTGACTGGGGGGAATATTATGCCACCGATAATGGGTGCAGCTGCATTTATAATGGCAGAGTTACCAGGTATTCCTTACATTACATTTCTGTTTGTATTGCAGCTTTTCATACATGCAGTGCTTTATTTTAGCTCAATTTTAATTCAAGTTCGTTTTAAAGCAGTTAAACTTAATTTAAAAGCAATACCTCAAAATGAGATACCAAAATTAAAAGATATTATAAAATGGAAATATTTATCACCATTATTTTTACCAATTATTGTGTTAATCTATTTTTTATTCAAAGGCTACGATCCTTATAGGTGATACAGAAATACAGATTCAAAGTCGTGCTATTTCATATATACTAGAGCAAGGATTTGATATGGTTTCGTTTTTGACGCTTACTCGTGGTCGTGCAGATACATTATGTGTAAAACCTTCAGAGGCAAAACTAGAACGAGGAGATATGTTACGAATAAATTTTGCCGGAATAATGAAAGGATGGCATTCTGATATTCATCGTACTGCGGTAGTAGGAAAGCCAAGTGTCAAACAGATGGATTACTGGAAAAAGAATAGGGAAGTACATTACAAAACTATAGAAACGATGCAACCAGGCAACATTGTTGCTGATACATATACTTTTTGTATTAATGAATATCCTAAACATGGAATGCATTGTGATATGCCGCATATTGGTCACGGATTTGGTGTAGCTCAGCATGAAAGACCTATGATAAGTCCTTTTTTCAGAGATGTCTATGAGCCGGGAATGATTTTTATGTTGGAACCGATGGGAATAGCTGAAGATGTGGGGGTTTTTTCTATAGAAGATATGATTCTTATTACCGAAAAAGGACCGAAACTTCTTTCGGATGAGGTTAGTACTGAAGGAATGATTATAATTGAATAACTTTAATATCAGAGTATTTGTTAATTTATAGTAATAGACATATCTAAAGGAGGAAATTTAAATGATACTTTTAACAAGTGATGTTCTTGGTAATATAACTCCGGAAATGTGGGAAGCTATGAGGAAGGCTAAGCTTGGGTGGCCACCTCGTGGTGATGATGAAAATGTTAATGCCCTGTACGATAGAATAAAAGAACTTACTAACAAGGAAGCAGCAGTGCTGGTACCATCGGGTACGATGGCAAATTTAGTGGCAATAATAACGCATACTAACGGAAGAGGGGATCAAGTTATTTTAGAAGCACAAAGTCATAGTGTCTATTCTGAAGAATTGGGGCTCTCTTCTATAGCTCATATGTTTCCAAAGTTAATACCCGGAAATAAGGGTATTATCAACCCGGCAAGTATAATTGAAGCGATTGAAGACTGCGAATTTAATCATAAGCCTAAAACTGCTTTATTATGTTTGGAGAATACACATATGTTTGCAGGTGGTACAATTTATAAGCCCGAACTTATCATGGAAAATTGTAAAGTAGCTCATGAACGTGAAGTACCAGTACATTTAGACGGAGCTAGACTTTTTAATGCTGCCGTAGCTTTAGATATAAAAGCAGAGAGTCTAGTAAAAGATGTAGATTCAATAATGATTAATTTAAATAAAGGACTTAGTGCTCCAGAAGGTGCTTTACTTTGCGGTACAAAGAAATTTATTGATAAAGCTAAAATTAATTTAAAGCGATTAGGGGGAAGTAGTATGCATAAAGGGGGTATAATTGCTGCAGCAGGGTTAGTCGCGTTAAGTGATAAGAACATAGCACGGCTAAGTGAAGATCATAGGAGAGCAAAAATTTTTGCAAAAGCTGTAAGCTTAATTGAGGGTGCTAAAATAGATCTTAGTACTGTACAGAGTAACATAGTATTGGTCGATATAAGTTCTTCGGGTATGAATACTGATACTGTATTACAATCCCTGTTTGCACTCAATGTAAGTGGTCTTAAAAAGAACCAAAAAGTCATTCGCTTTACATTCCACAATGGAATATCTGATAATGATACTATGATGGCAGTCGATACTTTCAAAGAAGTTTTACAAAGAAAGTGCTAAAGCAAAAATACCAGAATCAATCAGATAGGACTTATTTCTATGCGATTTTTGTGGTATCTTCTTTATTTCTTTTTACTAATTTTAATTTAAAAGAAGTGAAGAAATGTTTTAAAAAGCTGAAGTTAGCTATTGAAAAAGGTATTGACTCTTTAGCTAATATTGTACCATTATTAGTATGTGCGCAAATTTTCGTAAGCTTAGTTAGTTTAAGTGGTTTGGGAAATAAATTTTCTGCACTAATTATGAGTCTTGCAATTTCAAACCTTTTTTTAGGTTTAGTTTTAACAGCTATTATTTCATTAATTTTAGGAATGAGCTTGCATACGACTGCAACTTACCTTTTAGTAGCGGCATCTGTCGTTGCGCCTGACTTGGTTTTAATGGGAGTAAATTCGCTAAGTACACATTTATTTATATTTTATTTTGCTATTATATCTGCATTAACCCCTCCTGTTTGAGTAGCAGCCTTTACAGCTTCTATAATTGCGGATGCTGATTGGTTAAAAATTGAAAGGGGTAGCAATGAAGTTGTCAATTATCAGTTATATCATGCCTTTTTTATTTATATATAACCCTGTCTTTTTGTTACAAGGAGGAAGTTTTGTGTCGATAATCAGTGGTATAATAACTGCTTTTAATTGGAATTATATTTGTAAGTAGCGGAATAATTGGTTATTTTAATAAAAAAATTAATTTTATAATAAGAATTTTGTTTATAGGGGAAGGATTTTTATTTTTCTTACCAGGTATTAAAACAAATTTATTTGCAATTCCTTTGTTACTTGTGGGCTTAGGAATAATTTAGCTTCCTACTCATTTTAGAAAGTCTACTAATTTCGAGTAGTGTTAGCACTTAGTTAAAAATAAATTGGTTATGCATGTGATCTTTCCCATGGAACATTAAGATCTAAAAATATTCAAAAAAAGGAAGGAGAACAGCACACATGACCAAAGGTAATTGTATTGACAGTTTTAAATACAGTGTGTCTCGGGATCATCTTTAAATCGTTTTATTAAAACAAAGAATCTTGTTTTCTTGATACCTAAAACTTTTTGTAGATCTTTTCTTTCTATTTTCTTTTTTAGATACCGTGTCATTAAGTCTTTAACCTGGCAATCATTAAATTTTTTATGTAGCTTATCCAGAATCATCTATTATGAGTGGTTAAAACGGTTTATCTAATTCGATTTGATTCTGCCTGTGTTAAAAGAGGCAAAGTAAAAAGGGGTAATTCAATTATCACAAGAAGTAAGAGAGCTTATAAAATTGGCTCGGGAGAGAAACTGATGCCGGAAGATTACCAGGGAGGCGCTTTTACGGTCTCTAATTTAGAGATGTACGGTATAGAAAACTTTGCTGCAATCATCAATCCACCGGAAGCAGCGATCCTATCGGTAGGAGAGCTCAAGAAGATGCCGGTGGTCATATAAAGCGAAAAGATAGAGGTTCGTTCCATGATGAAGACAAGGTCTCGGTCGACCATTGTTTGATTGATGGTACCATAGCGGCAACTTTCTTGAAACAGGTTAAGGCTTACCTGGAATTTTCGGAAAGCTTGTTGTTCTAGGAGATAAAATAGAAACTTATTATTAACTTTAGATAAAATTTGAAGAGAGGTGAATGAATTGGCATATGGGTATTTTATGAAAATTGCAGAAATTGATTTAAACAATAAGAAAATTAGCTATCTAACGCTTGAAGAAAAAGATGTCAGAAAATTTATCGGCGGAAGTGGATTAGGAGCGAAATTACTTTATGAATATACTAACCACCAGACAGATCCACTGGGACCGGAAAATGTACTCATTTTTATGACCGGCCCTTTAACCGGTACCAAAGTTTTTTCTTCAGATCGTTTTGAAGTGATTACCAAATCGCCTTTAACTGGTATTTATGCCGAATCTGATTGTGGCGGTGAATGGGGAGAAGCGTTAAAAAGGTGTGGATTTGATGGAATTGTGATAAAGGGAAAATCTGTAAAACCAGTCCATATAGTGATAAAAGATGAAGAAATTATGATAAAGGATGCTTCTCATTTGTGGGGCAAAGATACTTTTGAAGTAGATGAGCTATTAAAAGAAGAAATTGACACTCAAGCTCGTTCTGTTTGTATTGGTGTTGCCGGAGAAAGATTGGTTAAGTTTGCTGCTATCATGAATGAGGGGGAAGCCGGTCGCGCTGCCGGAAGAGCTGGAGTTGGTGCGGTAATGGGCTCCAAAAATCTTAAAGCCATCACTGTTTTAGGAAACAAAGAAGTAGAAATTGCCCATGAAAAGGAATTGAACGAATTTATTAAAGAGATAACTCCTCATATGTTAAAAGTTTCGGAAAGATTAAGAGAACATGGAACTTCAAGAGACGTAGAGCTTTATGAAGAAATAGGAGATTTACCGATTAAAAATTGGTATGAGGGAAATTGGAAAGAACAAGCCAAGAAAATTTCCGGACCGGCTATGACAGAAAATATCCTCACCGGTAGATATTATTGTGGTAGATGTGTCATTGGCTGTGGCAGAGAAGTTGAAATTAAAGATGGACCCTATAAAGGCCAAAAGGGTGCAGGTCCGGAATATGAAGCGATCGGAATGTTTGGTTCTAATTGTTTAGTTGATGATCTTAATGTTATTTTTAAAGCTCAAGAATTATGTAATAGATATGGCATGGACTCGATTTCTGCAGGTTCTCTGATGAGCTTTTGCATCGAAGCTTACGAAAGAAATCTAATTAGCACAAAAGATACCGGAGGTTTGGAGATGACTTGGGGCAATGGTGATGCTATCATAAAGATGTTAAAAAAAATTGCCTACAGAGAAGATATTGGTAAATTACTTGGTGAAGGGATAATCAAAGCATCTGAAGAAATTGGAGGCAACAGTTCTGAATTTGCCCTACATGTAAAAGGCTTAGATGTACCGGCTCATGATCCCCGGGCCAAAGTAAGTTTAGCTTTAGGTTATGCCACTTCTCCCAGAGGGGCTTGTCATGTTGCAGGTTTTACCCATAATCTTGAACTTGCTTCTGCCTTACCAGACTTAGGTTATCCAAAAACCCTTGATCGGTTTGAAACTAAGGGTAAAGCTAAAATGGTGGCGGACATGCAAAATTTAATGAGTTTGTTTGATTCTTTGCATATCTGTAAATTTACACTTTTTGCCGGTATGTCTGTAGAACCGTTGCTAAAGAGTTTAAATTTGGTTACTGGCTGGGATATGACCAAAGAAGAGTTTTTAAAGGCAGGAGAAAGAATCTTCAATCTAAAAAGACTTTATGATGTGAGAGAAGGGATTAGCAGAAAAGATGATACCTTGCCAGCAAGATTATTAATGCACCCTCGGGGCGGAGGTTCAGGGGATAACCTACCGCGTTTAAACGAAATGTTAAAAGATTATTATCGTTTACGTGGTTGGGATGAGCTTGGGATACCCACCAAAGAAAAGATTAGAGAATTAGGTTTAGAGAAATACAATTCAATAAAATAAAATACAAAAGCATCAATAAATAAGTATATTAAAAGGAGAGACTGAAAAATGACAAAACCAAAAGTTGCAGTAGTAGGTTATGGTACTATCGGTCAGCGCTTAGCCGACGGCGTCGCCAGACAAAAGGATATGGAACTGGTAGGAGTTTCAGATGTAGCCCCTACCTTGGCCTTAAGGGCTTTAAAAGAAAAAGGAATGCCCTACGATTTGTATTGTGCTATACCTGACAATATTTCTCTTATTGAAAAAGCCGGGATTCCGGTTACTGGAATACTGGATGATCTTCTAAAAAAAGTAGATATCGTTTTAGATGCAACCAGCGCTGGAATTGGTCAAAAGAACAAAGAAACTTATAAAAAATATGGTCTTAAAGCTATCTTCCAGGGAGGAGAAAAAAACGAAGTTGCTGATGTCTTCTTCCATGGCTATGCCAATTACGAAAAAGGTTTAGGCAAGCAATTCCTCAAGTTGACTTCCTGTAATACCACCGGATTGATAAGAGCGGTAGATTGTCTGGACCGGGCAGTCGGTATAGAAAAAGTAGCTATTACGATTATAAGAAGAGTGGCAGATCCCGGAGATTATCATAGAGGACTAACTAATGCTTTACAGATAGATAAAGCTCCCAGCCATCAGGCAGTAGACCTAATGACCATCATGCCCCATGTGAATGCCACCGGTATATTAGTTCATACCCCGGTAACCCATGGACATATTATTACTATCGTGGCCACCCCCAAGAAGAAGATAACCAAGGAAGAAATCCTTGTACAATTTAATAAACACCCCAGGATTAGAGTAGTAAAAATCGCCGATGGTTTCCTAGGTAACGCCTCTTTATTTAAATATGCCAGAGACTTAGGTAACCCCAGAGGAGATATGTATGAAATTGCCGTTTGGGAAGAAACAATAGTCCTCTCCGGAAATGATATCATGTTTGCTATTAATATCCCGCAAGAAGCAGTGGTTATTCCGGAAACCATGGATGGAATCAGAGCCAGTTTAGAAATGCAGAAAGACAGGCTAGAAGCAGTTGGAATTACTAATCAATATCTGGGTATGCAATAAGGAGAGTGATAAGACGTGATAAATGGAATGTATACGCTGGATGATTTTGATCTAGAAGGCAAAACAATTCTTGCTCGTTTTGATATGAATTCTCCCCTGGATCCTAAAACAAGAGAACCCATAGATATCACCCGGATTAAAGAGAGTTTACCTACCCTTAAAGAGCTGACTGAGAAAGGGGCGAAAACCGTCATTTTAATTCATCAAGGTAGTGATATAGAATACCATAATTATTCTTCTACAAAATCTCACGCTAAAATCATTTCCCAATTATTGGGAAAACCGGTTGATTACATAGATGATGTGTGTGGTCCCGCAGCCCGAGATAAGATAAAGGCTTTGAAAAATGGCCAGATTTTAATGCTGGAGAATGTACGTTTTATGGCGGAAGAAATGACCCTTTTCGAGACCAAATTAAATTTAACCCCTGAAGAACAAGCAAAGACTCTAGTAGTTCGTGAGTTAGCTCCTTTAGCAGATATTTATCTATGTGATGCCTTTGCTGCGGCTCATCGCTCGCAGCCGACCTTGGTAGGCATGGAAGAAGTATTACCCTCCGCTATGGGCAGATTATTGGAAAAAGAAATTACCGCTTTAAACCAATTGTTAAAAAACCCTGAGAAACCGTGTATATTTATTTTAGGCGGAGCAAAAATTCAAGATGCTTTTTTAATGATGGATTCTATATTAAAAAATAATATTGCTGATTTAGTATTAGCAACTGGTTTAGTAGCTCAAGTCATGTTATTGGCTAAGGGGATTTCCCTGGGAAAACTCTCTGAAGATTTAATTAAAAAGAAAAATTTAGAAGAATATATAGAAAAATCAAAAGATATTTTAGATAAATTTGAAGATAGGATTGAATTACCGGTTGATTTAGCTTATTCCATATCTGGGGAAAGAAAAGAAGTTGAAGTGAGTAACTTACCTATAGAGTATACTTTAATGGATATTGGTAGTAATACTATCTCTAAATATGAACAGATAATAAAGGATGCAAAGACCATTTTCTTTAACGGACCTGTAGGGGTTTTTGAAAAGACAGAAACCGAATTGGGAACAAAATCTATCTTGTCCGCTATTGCCAAAAGTAATACCTTTACCGTACTTGGTGGTGGGGATAGTATAGCAGCTGTAAATAAATATAATTTTACAAATGATATTTCTTACATTAGTACTGGCGGTGGGGCTTTAGTTAGGTTTTTAAGTGGTGAAGAATTGCCAGTTATCAAGGCTCTTAAGAAATCAGCAAAGAAGTTTCCTTGTGACAGATGAAGGCAATAGCCTCTATGAAACTGAACCTCCTAAATATAAAAAGTAAGTAAACCACAAAAAAGAAAAGGAGATAAAAATAAAAATGAATATTTATGAAGAGTCCTTAAAGCTGCACGAAGAAAACAGAGGTAAGATTGAAGTAGTAAGTAAAACTGAAGTAAAAGACATGCATGATCTAGCTGTCGTCTACACCCCCGGAGTTGCCGAGCCCTGTAGAAAGATTCACCAGGATACCTCTTTAGTTTATAAATATACTAACAAAGGGAATATGGTAGCGGTGGTAAGTGATGGAACCGCAGTTTTAGG
>Ga0307378_10003142_pt1 | contig 24433 bp, 21 predicted proteins | sample UN1MG_FD_202238 | JGI IMG/M metagenome (GOLD analysis project Ga0307378, IMG submission 202238) | Soil microbial communities from Risofladan, Vaasa, Finland - UN-1 | ecosystem: Environmental > Terrestrial > Soil > Coastal area > Acid sulfate soil | place: Finland: Risofladan, Vaasa | collected...
GGTAGAGGAAAAATGGAAAGAATTTGGTAGAAAGAAAAAATAAAAGTCTTCAATATCGTGTTTTTTCCAGTTTCTCTGAATGGAAATTCCCAAGTAAGCCTTTAGTGGGCAAACCCTCTGAATTCTCTTTTAAGATATGCACCAGATGCTTTAAGATCCTATTAATATTGGCTATTCCTCTACTTCCCGCAGTAATGGCAATACGAGCTCCCGCCTTTATACGGGAGTGGATTTGTATAGATTCCAACTCATGCCTTAGCGTTTCTTCGATATTATCTACCTTAGGTACCTCGAAAATCTGACGTATTCGATACATCTTCGGGTAATTCATTTCTCATCCACCTTATAATAAGTAAGCTAAAGTTTAAAGTGTCTAAAGCGAGCTAAAATTGTGGATTGAAATTTTTTTACCTTTGGGCACTTTAGATCACTTTAGGCATTTTAGGCCCTTCCTTTATTTGATCATCAATCTCGGCAGAGAGGTGATTAATATTGGCCGGGCTTGTAGCATAACGATAAATTATCTGTCAACAAGCGAGACTTTAAAGTCAATTACCGCGAGCCCTATGCAACAAGGGAAATATGTTTTGTCTCATTACATTATTCATAAGGGTAATTAGGTGATTTCATGCTTTCCCTATATTTTGCCATCTCGTCTTCTGTTATCAGGCCTTTCTCCTTGTAGTAGTTCCTTGCCTCTTCTAAGGTTTTTTCTACATCCTCTTCCTGACTGGAGGTTAAGGGCGTTGGCTTGTGGGTCGCCAGTATTTCTTCCATTCTCTCCCTGGCATAATCAAGGCATGTCTTCTTGCCTGTATTCATCCATTCAGGGTAGGTTAACCTATCAGCTGCCTTTGGCATGAATTGTTCCAGCTTCCACCATTTTCTAGTATGTTCTTTGTCCAGGAAATGGCCTGGAATCGGCCCTACCTCCTTTATTAGGTCTACTGCTAACGTCTCATCATTCACTGCGATACCTTCCATGAAACGCTCTACCATGCCTGCTGAATCGTCGTCCAATATGGCCTGAATTGGATGGTGTGTAAGTTCACCATGGACACTGCCGTGATATAGCAGGGTGTTTGCCCCAGATAAGCCTGCTGTGAAAATACGGAAGGCCTTTTCGTAGCTGGATTGATAATCAGGCATCTTTGCATTAGGATAGGCAGTAGTATCATCTAAGGGGATCCCATATTTTTGAAAAATCTGATTAGATGCCGCGTTATGCAAGCAAATTTCTATACCACCAAAAGCAGGAGCCCCTGACCTCATATTCAAAGAGGCAGAAAAATCCTTAACCAGAACCCTTGTTCCAAGCCTTATCAACTGCGCCAGTACGAGACCAGCTATAACTTCGGCATTGTTAGTTACTATTCCTCCGGCAATCGTTGCAGGTGCAGATCCACCCATTACCTGACCGCCGATTATACGCATAGGGAGCCCAGCTTCAGCAAACCTGAATGCGGACTCCACTGCATCCCGGTAAAATGATAAAGGCGGTGCAATTGCACAGGTGCCCAGAATCTCTATTCCCACCGCTTGTGCCATTTTTATAGCAAATAACTCGGAGTCGTTGGAAAAACCTACACACTGGAACTTGGTCGAATTCCTTATCCTGGCAGCAAGACTCTCCAGCATGGCCATGCAAGGGGGAACACTCTCAAATCCAAAGTATGGCGTGTAAGGAGAGAAGAAATGAACGGTAGGCAATGCATCCAGTACAGTTACACCCTCATAGTTCTCTTTCCTTGTTGCTGGCCGAGGCTCCCAGGTATCCAGATCAACAGTCTGATTGCCAGGTGCTACTGCAAGATAAAGGTTATTGCCTCCTATCATTAAACTGTTTTTCTGCTCTCTTGTCTGGACATGAAAGATGCTGGGAGTCCTGCGCAGGCAGTCCTCAACTAAACCTTGTGGAATTCTTACTCTCATCTCATCGTAATCAACCCTGCAGCCGTTCTTCTCTAAGAGCTTTAAGGCCCTCTCATGCCCCATTCTGACCCCAGTTACCCAAAGGACCTCTAAAGTTGCCCTGTGAATAGCCTCAACCTCCTCCTCACTTAATATCTGTAGAGGCTTAAAATTGCGTGTAAACCCTTTTCTGGCCATGATTTCCTCCATTATTTCCCAACTAATCTCCTGGCTAATTTAACTGCTCCGGGTGCTGTAGGGTCATATCCATCTGCTCCAATGTTATCAGCAAAATCTTGGGTTATAGCTCCTCCACCCACCATTATCTTCACCTTATCCCTGAGGCCCTCTTTTTTTAGAGTTTCAATAACCTTTCTTTGCTCAGGCGCAGTTGTAGTCATCAGGGCAGACATGGCCAAGATATCTGCTTTATTCTCTGTAATTCCCTTAACAAATTTCTCAGCAGTGACATTGATACCCAGGTCATTTACTGCAAAGCCATCGGCAGTAAGCATTGTGGCCACCATGGTTTTTCCTATGGTATGGATATCGCCATAAACTGTTCCTATAACAACAGTACCCACGCTTTCCCTCTTAACACCTACCCTCTTTATTTCCTCCTCTATTATGGGCATAGCAGCTGTCATTGCAGCAGCAGCGCCAACTAAATCTGGAAGCCAAAGCTCCTCCTTACTAAAGCCATCTCCAATTTGTCTTATGGCTACTGTCATTGCATCCAAGGCCTCAATAGGGTCTATCTTTTCCTGGACTGCTTTTCTGGCCCAACTTGCTGCTCCCTCACGATTGTACATTAAAATAGCCTTTTTTAACTCCTCGAGAACTTTGGTGCTCATTCCCCCACCTTTTTTATATTTCCTTTACTTATTTTGATGTATTAAAATAAATACCTATTTAGGTTAAAGTAATCCTACTCTTTCACAATCGGGATGGCGTATGGTCCTTCGGCCATAAAAGCGATAGTAGGTTTTCTACCATCAAATTTTGGATGATGCACTGCATAGATTACCGCATTCTGATACATTGCTTTTGCCATTTCCTTGTCAGATCCAAACTCAGTGTTGCTATCTATAAAGTCATGTCCGCTCACACCTGGGATAATTTTATAATCCTCTTCAGATATCTGAGGAGCACAATAAATTAGACCATCCTCACCAATCTTACGGATTGGCTTCCCCCACATCTCAGGTTCCCACTGGTCTTTTGTAAAAACCCAATCGGGGTGTTGCAAGATAGAAATATAACGATCAGGACCTAAGATTTTAAAAAGATGCAATAATGTTTTATATTCCAGAGAGCCTATTGGTTTGGCGCCAATATTGTTAGCAACCATTATAATTAAACCATTTTTCTTGACAGCTGGCATAGCACACACTGCAGCTTTAACGCTCTGATAGTGATCCCTGCCAACATAACCAGCATGGGTCAAAACTATGTCAAATGGCTTATCTACAGGTACCTGTACAAATTCTTTCATTGCTTCAAAGGCTGCAAGGTGAGCTTCAACTAAATCGCCGGCAAAGACGCCTGTAATAGATAATCTATTATCGAGTGTAGTGTTAACCAAAAAATCCACCCCAACTATTTGAGCAACCTCTAAGGCCTCCTCATGACACGGGTTACCCTCAAGGACTAAATTAGTTGCATTTGGATGTTCGAGAAACTCCACTCCATGGAATTTTTGAATCGTTGTGGTATTCACTAAGGCAGGACATACCCCCTTTCTCCCACCTGATATACCACTCATAAAATGGCTCTCCACAAGACCAGTTACAATCTTGACATCAGAATTAAAAAAGATTTTGTTCACATATACCTCGGTATCCTTAGTTGTATGGGCAGCCAGAACTTGAGAGGATAGGTATTCACAGTCATGGTCAACCGTTTGATAGTTATCCACAATCTCCTTGCCAAACATAAGAAGTTTTTCCTCAGGAGTGCTCGCACGGTGCATACCAGTTCCGACAACAATTACGATGTTTTCTCTCTTGATCCCTGCATGCTCGATTATCTCAAGAAGTGGCAGTAGAACCCCGTTACTCCCTTTATAAGGTACAGGGCGGGTAATATCAGAGACTGTAACGCAAACTGTTACCTCTTCCACAGGTTTTCCCTTGGAACGAACGATCTCTTCTAACTTTGGTGAGCCAATAGGATTGTTTAAGGCATTTGAAATTTCTTCTTTCGAATGGGCAAGAGGGGTCATTTTTTTCATGTGTAAGATAGCACAATCAGGGGGGACTAATATCTCGAGAAAATCGTCCCCAAATTCTACAAAAATTTCCTTCCAGTCTTTGGTGTCAGCTTTGGCAATAATATTAGCTATTTTGTCCTTCATATATCCTCCAAAATCAATCTAATCTAGATGTATTATACATAACTTCGGTAATGCCCATAGAAAAAATGATAGGTTTTAAAATTAACGCTAAAACCAGATAAAGTCCATTATTCCAATACTCCAAATTCTCTGGCCAGCTTTTTATCATAGGGGGCCTTTCTTGCTGGACAGTTTTCTCTGTGGCACAGTTGACAGCTATAAAATGGAATTTCCGTAGGAAAGTAGATTCCAGATAATGACTTATTTGGAATCATGACAAGATTTTCGTTTAGCCTCACGTCGATAGAGGTTTCCACATCCCCAAGAATTGAAAACAGCGGCCTTTGCTCTTCAATGGCCCAGTCTTTCAAAGACCCTGGGCTCATATAGGACATTCCATCGAGGGCATATCTGGACCGTAATTGATCTTTTAGATATTTTCGCGTAGTAGTCAAGGCTACATTTCCAATTGTATCGAGATAATACTTTTTTAGCAAATCATTGCATGCTCTGGTCTTTTCTTCCAGTCTATTGCCAATGGTTACAACAAACGGAAAAACCCGCTCCACATTATTCAGATTCTTGCGCAAGACACGACTCTTCAAACAGATCCCATCTATCACTATAGCATCTTCAAGTTTTGCATCTATATAGCAAACCCTATAAACTGCCTTTGCTGATATGAGGGATTGGGCAGCCTTAATAAGATTTTGAATTTCACTCCAATCCCTTTCTGCCTCCATGTGCAGGCTTCTCTTAATTTCCTGAAGGTCCAGGTTCACAGGTATGTATCCAAAAATTTCCATTAGAAAGTAAAGAACCCCGCCCTGAAGGGGGGAGCATTTAATCATTTTCAAACAAACGTTCATGCCCATTTTGGGCACCACGAAGGATGAAAATTAATTCTATTTTCGGATCAAATTGAATTGCTTCATTTCATGCTTCCAGCACTTCGGTATCCATACAAAATGATGCTTGGTATTATAGACCGCATGATGGGCTCTCTTGACCATAGTCATACTTTACATTATTTCTCTGCATAACATTTGCTCAAGACTAAATAAAGTTCTTATAACCTATTTTTATGTTCGGTTATTACACTGTAACCCAAGTTATTCAATCATGTGGGAAATAACACTAAGTTGACCCGTAATGGCTATGACTTGTTCACCTTGCCTTGAAAAGATAAAAAAGCAAAGGCTGAATTATTCTTGACAAAATATATTCTATCATATAATAATTCTACCAATTATAAAATGCTTATGAAATAAAAAATTCTCAGCAAATTTGATTTTAAACGAAAGGAGGTGATTACAAATATAGCTAAATCATCAAGAGGAGGGATCTCATAGATCCCATTGTCCGCCAACCTTATCTTAAATAAGGAGGTTTTCAATGAAAAGTAAAAAAGTTTTCACTATCTTAATAGCTTTGGCAATCGTTGCCGCTTTCATGGTCACCCCTGCTTTCGCCCAGAAAACGATTAAGTGGAAGGCTCAGTCCTTTTGGGGCGCCGCCGAGCTGAGTCACAAGACTTTTGTTGACTTCTGCACTAGGGTCAAGGCCCTGACCAACGGCAGGCTGGAAATCACCCCCTATTCGGCCGGGACTATTGTACCCACATTTGAAGCCCTGGATGCGCTTCAAAATAACGTCATCCAGTGCATGCACATGTGGCCCGGTTATTTCAGCGGTAAGGAACCCGCCTTAGCAGCCATCAGCGACATAGTCGCCGCCTATTCCCAACCCTGGCAGAAGGATGCATGGATGTACTATAAAGGTGGCTGGGAGATGCTCAATGAGATGTACAGGCCTTACAACGGCTACACGGTCGGATGGATGTTCTGGGGCATTGAGTCTATGGTTTCCACCAAACCTATCAGAAGAATGGAGGACTTCAAAGGGCTCAAGATGAGGGTGCCTCAGGGTATGACGGCCATGCTGATGCAGAAACTTGGTGCCTCGGTGGTCGTTCTGCCCGGCGGCGAGGTCTATTCGGCCCTGGATAAAGGTGTCGTTAACACCAGCGACTGGGCTACGCCGTCTATGAACCAGCGCATGGGTTTTTACCAGGTAGCCAAATATACCAATTATCCCGGCTTCCACTCCATGCCACTTGGCGATTTCACCGTCAACATGAAAGAATGGAACAAACTGCCAGACGACATCAAACAGATCCTAAAGACGGCTTGTCGTGAGTGGTGCTGGGACAGTATTGAGCGTATCGCAATTGACGATATCAGAGCCCTTAAAGAGATGAAAGAAAAGGGCATCACAGCGTCGGCTTGGAGCGATGAGGACTTGATGAAGGTCAGGGCTGTGGCTAGGGAAGTCTGGGACGAGTTCGCTAAAAAGAGCCCCATGACCAAGAAAGTTGTAGATTCTCAGAAGGACTGGTTGAGGGAATTGGGGCTAATTAAATAGTGGACTAATGGAAATGAGCAGGAGGAAAAGGGGGACATAGGTCTCCCTTTTCTTTCATGCAAAAGGAATGGACATGAAAAGACTATTGGCCATCATTGATGCACTGTCCACGTGGACCGGCAAAGCAGCCAGCTGGCTTATCTTCCTTGTTGTCATCTTTATCGTTTACGAGATCCTGATGAGATACGTCTTTCACCTTCCAACCCTATGGGTGAGCGAGTCGATGGTGTTTGGCTGTGGCCTCACTTACGTCCTGGGGGCTGCCTGGGCCTTGCAGGAGAACCGGCACGTTAAAATTGATTTAGTATACGGTCGGCTTACCCTTCGGCAGCGGGCCGTCATTGACTCGGTAACCTTTGTCTTTTTTGCCTTATATCTTGGATTTTTTTTGTGGGCGGTATCCAAGTATGCCTGGCATTCTGTCCTCGTTGCTGAAACGTCCGGTTCAGCCTGGGATCCATCGGTTTATCCCATCAAAGTGGCGCTGGCGGTTGGCACCCTTCTGTTGCTGCTGCAAGGCATCGCGAAATTCATTAGAGACCTTCACCTGGCAATCAAAGGGGGCGGTGAACTATGAGCATTGAACTGATCACCCTGTTACTCGTAGCTATTTTTATTATGCTCCTTGTGACTGGGCTACCCCTAGCCTGGGTAATGGGCGCAACGGCCATCATTTTTAGCCTGATCCTGTTTAGCCCGGGTGTGATAGTAATGATGGTAGGTCGAGTCTATCAAATGATGCTGAATTACGCCCTGGTGGCGGTGCCTTTGTTTATTTTCATGGCCGCCATTCTGGAAAAATCAGGGGTGTCCGACCAGTTGTTCAAAGCCGTGCATATCTGGTCCGGTTCTTTACGGGGCGGGCTGGCCATCGGGACCATAATTTCCTGCACAATCATGGCGGCCATGGTCGGCATCGTTGGAGCCGAGATCGTCACCTTTGGTCTGATCGCTCTCCCCGGAATGTTAGAGCGGAAATACGACGAACGGATCGCCCTTGGGAGCATATGCGCCGGTGGCGGTTTAGCCACCTTAATCCCCCCAAGTGTCGTCTTCATCGTCTACGCCATGACCGCAGGCGCCTCGGTAGGAGATCTGTTTATCGCAGGCATCATCCCAGGACTGCTTCTGGGTGGGCTGTTTATTGCCTATATCGTTGTTTCGACATGGATCAAACCAGAGATGGCCCCTGCAGCGCCTGAAGAAGAGCGTAATATTCCCATTAAGCAAAAACTTGCCCTACTCAAAGGACTGATCATGCCGACACTTCTGGCCACAGTCGTCCTGGGATCGATCTACGCCGGCGTAGCCACGCCCTCTGAAGCAGCCGGCATTGGCTGCTTGGGTGCGCTTATCACCGCGGCCATAAACCGCAAGCTCAGATTTGACATGATCAAGAATGGGCTTTACGAGACCGTTAAGATCTCGGCCATGCTGGCGTGGTTATTCTTCGGCGCCCAGACAATCATCGGCATTTACACACTGGCCGGAGGCGATGAATTTGTGCGGAACACGGTTATGGCCGTTCCTTTTGGTAAGTGGGGCATAATCATCGCCATGCAATTGATAATGATCTTTTTAGGTATGTTTTTGGACTGGATCGGTATCGTCCTTCTTACGATGCCCTTGTTCGTTCCCATTGTCGAAGATTTGGGCTTCAATATCGTATGGTTTGGAGTCGTTTTCTGCATGAATATGCACATCTCTTATCTCTCACCGCCCTTCGGTCCGTCGATCTTTTACTTAAAGAGTGTTGTTGGGGATGAGATTCCCGTAAGTCACATTTACCGTGCCAATCTACCCTATCTGTGGCTGACATTTGTGGCGCTGGCCTTAGTCGTGGCCTTTCCGGGGCTGTCTCTGTGGTTGCCCAGTATGATGATAAAGTAAATGTCCCGACAAAGCCTGCAAGGGAGGCGAAAGTGGAATTGATTAAACGCATGAGTGTGGCAGACGAAGTTTTTAGGATTCTTCACGAGTGGATTGTATCAGGTAAAGTAAACCCTGGTGATAAATTACCGTCCCAAGACAATTTAGCTAAGCAGTTTGATGTGAGTCGGAACACAGTACGTGAGGCCATTTACAAATTGACGGTCATGGGGCTCCTAACAACCAAACAAGGTGCTGGGACAGTTGTTAATATCAGTAGCCCTACAAGTTACATGGCCTCGCTTTCTGATCATCTTTTGCTTCATCCGGCAACGGTTCGAGAATTTATTGAAGCAAGGGTCATTGTGGAACAGGCGACTGTACGACTTGCCGTAATTAGAGCGACACCGGATGAAATAGAAAGGCTACATGACATTATTGATCAGCAAGTGGAGGCCTTTCAAAGAGGAGATTCAGATACCTTTATTTACCTTGACAGCGAATTTCATATGGATCTAGCGCGGATGAGCGGTAACAGTGTGCTTTTGAAGTTTCTGGAAACAGTACGGGAATTGTTGCATAATTTCATTGTAGAGGTATCCCGTCTACCGGGCGGTATTAAAAGTGCCATTAATTATCACACAGATATCTTGGAATTTTTACGTGCACGGGATAGTAAAAAAGCAGAGGACAAAATACGCCAGCACCTATACGATGTGACAAAGAGGATAGAAAAAAATATGAAAGTCGACCTTAGCTCGAAATCTTTATTTGAACTAAATGAGGATATAAAGAAATAACTTAGACACATCCATTTTAAGCTTTTAAAAGACAGGACTAAAAGAGTTTGAAATCAACACCCCACAACCTCATCATGTCTGCACTGTATAATGGAAGAAAAGGTGAGAGGCCGCCAGCAGGAAACCCCACATCAATCGTCTGTCATGGCCTCATGGATGCCGCCGGGATCTCCTTTCCGGAAGCTCATTTGAATGCCAACGCCATGGCTGATTTGGCCTTAGCAGGTCATGAAATCTTGGGGTTTGATACCGTAATGCCAGAATATAGTGTACACCAAGAGTCTGCAGCCCTTGGATGCGATGTAGACTGGGGTGATCGGGATACCATGCCGGACGGAAAGACTTTTCCGTATGCTGATTTTTCTGACATTCAAGTATCTGATAATATTCTTGAAAAGCCTTCCATGCGTGTGGTTCTGGATGCCCTTTCTATTCTTAGACGCAATGTTGGAGACGAAGTGGCAATCATAGGAAAGGTCATGGGCCCCTGGACCCTGTCCTACCACATGGCCGGTACGCAAAACTTTCTGCTTCAGATTGGGATGGGTGAGAAAGAGAAGGTTGTCAAAATGATGCGTCAGTTGATGGCGGTAAGCATTACTTTTGCCAGGGCTCAGTTCCAGGCAGGAGCAGACGTAGTATGCCTTGCAGACCATGTTACTGGAAATTTGGCAGGGCCGTACCATTACAAAGAACTTCTTCTTCCCATTCATAAGGAAATCACGCAACAGATAGGAGGGCCGCTTATTCTTCATGTCTGTGGAGACTGCAATGACCGCTTGGAGCTCTTCGCAGAGGCAGGATTCGAGGCATATCACTTTGAGTGGCAGATGGACGCTAAGAAGGTGGTGGGGAAGGTGGGGCACCGTATGTCTCTTGTTGGATGTCTAAACAATCCTCAGGTCCTGTACCAGGGAATCCCAGATGATGCTTACAAACAGGCCCGTTATGCAATCGAGGCCGGGGTCAACATTATTGGGCCTGAATGCGCTATACCATTAGCCACGCCGATAGAAAATTTGAAGGCGATTGTTACGGCCGTACGTGAAGGATATTAGGTTTCTTTACGGGAAGGAGTATCTAATGGATATAAGACCTGATTTTGAGAATATCAGAAAAACGGCGAGACATGAGGAACCAGAAAGAGTTCCTCTATGTGAGGTACTAATAGAATATCCAATCCAAAGCCAATTCCTCGGGCGCCAGGTAACAGCAGATGATCTTGAGTCTCAATTGGAGTTTTGGATGAAGGCAGGTTATGATTTCATTCCAATCACTGTCGGCATGATGACCCCTGGAAAAGTCACTCAGGAATCTGCTATTTCAAAGGTCATAAGAGAGGTCATGCTTAAGGACTCGCCAGATGCCAATAACGAGAAAGCTTGGAGCCTAGAATATACCAATTTTATCAATAACCGAGAGGATTTCGAGAAATTCCCATGGGAAATTGCAGCAAAGTTAGATTTTAGTAAGTTTTATGAAGTTAGAGACATGTTACCTGAAGGGATGAAAGTCATAGCCGTATCAGGTAAAATTTTCACCCTGACCTGGATGCTTATGGGGTTCAATAACTTTGCCATGTCATTGATTATGGACGAACAGTTAGTATCGGACTTATTTCGTAAGGTTGCGGAAATCCAGTTCCAGGGCCTTGAACAGATATTTGAGATGTCCCATGTTGGAGCCGTGTGGGTGGTTGACGACCTTGCTTTTGGAACTGGTCCTATGATCTCTCCACAGGCCTTTCGTAACCATGTCTTCCCATGGTACAGGGAAATGGCAACCCGATGTCATAGGAACAACCTTCTTTTTATCATGCACTCAGATGGTGATCTAAGTACTCTAATGGAAGACATAATTGATGTGGGAGTAGACGTATTGCAACCTATCGATCCTACGTGCATGGACATCATAAATGTAAAACAAATGTATGGAGACCGTCTTTGTTTGGTAGGCAATGTATCAAATGAACTCCTGCGGAGCGGTACCCAGGCTGAAATTGAGGAAAGGGTAAAACACCTTATACGCGATGCGGCCCCAGGTGGCGGTTATTGTGTAGGTTCTGGCAATTCGGTACCTGAATGGGCAAAATTTGAAAACTACATGGCAATGCGTGAAGCAACGTTAAAATATGGTAGTTACCCAATTCAATTATAATGAGGGAGGATAAGGGCAATGGGTGATCATCTGGATGAGATTAGAGAGGCTATTATAAGTGGGAAACATAAAGAGATAGAGGATTTGGTGAAATCAGCGATTGGAGATAATGTAAACCTAAACGAACTCATAAACGATGCCATGATTGCTGCAATGGACGTGGTGGGTAAAAGATTTTCAGAGAGCGAAATCTTCGTTCCAGAGATGCTTGTGTCAGCCATTACCATGAAAAAGGGTCTGGATCTCATCAAACCCCTCTTGAAAGACGAGGATACTGAATCGAAGGGTACTATCATTATGTGCACGGTTAAAGGTGACATACACGATATCGGCAAGAACCTCGTTATTATGATGTTAGAAGGGGCAGGATTTGCTGTAATCGATTTGGGTGTAGACCTCACTGTTGAAAAATTGATCCACAAAATAGAAGAAATTAAACCTGACATCCTTGGATTATCTGCATTGTTAACCACAACCATGAGGGAGATGAAAAATGTAATCGGGACCTTGGAGTCTAAAAGATTGCGAAGCAACGTTAAAGTCATGGTAGGGGGTGCGCCCGTTGACTCATCATTTGCAGAAAAAATTGGTGCAGATGGTTATGGCAAAGATGCTGCAGAGGCTGTTAACCTTGCAAGACGCTTTGTATCAGCAAAGTAATTTTAAGATTTTATTCATGTCCAAGAGGAAAAACATGAGGGCACCTCATTTTACCTCGATACTTAGCAGATAATGTGGTGAATTCGACAACCCTTTTACCATAAAGAAAGGAGCCTATTATGATGACCCATAGGCAAAGAATACTTATGGCAGCTAAGGGCGAAATGCCTGAAATACTCCCTTACGTTCCCCGCATCGATCTTTGGTATAATGCCAACTCACTGGCTGGCACCCTTCCAGAAAGGCATAAAGGACGCACACAAGATGAGATTTCTCGTGCTGAGGGATGGGCCCTCCATAAGATCGTGCCTGAGTTCCTCAAGATCCGGAAACCCGAGGATAATCTCCACAGAGCCTTAGGAATTTACTCTTTGAAAGAGCTGGTATTTAATTACAAATTCTCATCAGATATAGAAATCAAGGTAAAGCGCGAGGGTGATTCTACCCATGTGGAATATCATACTCCTGTTGGTATGGTCAGTACCACTACCGAGTATACCCAGGAAATGAGACAAGCGGGAGCCTCTCTTACCTGGATCGAAGAGCATGTTATCAAGAGACCAGAAGATTACCGAGTTGTTAGTTATATCTTTGAAAACCTTGAATTAATCCCAGATTTCGATGATTTTATCAAGTGGAAAGATGAAATAGGTGAAGACGGTGTGGCTGTTACCATGGTCGCTTTATCTTCCTCACCCATGCACCATATTCAGAAAGAGTTTCTAGATGCAACAGAATTTTATTATCACTATCATGACTACCAGAAAGAAATGAGAGAGCTGGCTGAGCGAGTGGAAAACTACTATAATCAGGCATTAAAGATCATTGCAGATTCTCCTGCAGAGGCTGTTTTGTGGGGCGCTAACTATGACGCCATGATTACCTATCCTGCTTACTTCGAAAAAGAGATAGTGCCCTGGATTAGAAAAGCATCTGATACGCTTGGCGCAAAAGGGAAAGTTGTGATATGCCACTGTGATGGTGAAAACTTTGGATTGATGGATTTGATCAGGGATTCTGGCACTCATGTGGCCGAAGCCGTCACCCCTTACCCCATGACCAAGGTAACAATTGAGGAATATTACCAGAGGTGGAGTGACAAACTGACCATCTGGGGTGGCATCCCCGAGATTTTGCTGATGGCAGAAACGGCAACAGACGAAGATCTTGAATCTTACCTGGATAATCTCTTCAAAGTGGTGGCACCCGGCAGGCGCTTTATTGTAGGAATTGCAGATACCACCCCAGCCCACGCGGTCTTTGACCGCCTGATTCGGATCGGGGAGCGAGTGGAAAAGGAGGGACGCTTGCCCCTTGAAGGAGGGGCCGTACGTCCCATTTCGGAAGCTCAACTCGCTGAAGCTGCGGCACGAGTGACACCACAACTAGTTAAGGATGAAGCCTTCAAGGTCATTCAAGATGATGTCCTCAAAGGCAACCACATAGATATAAAAATACACGTCCAGGAAATGCTCGACAAGGGCTTGGGCGCCAAAGATATTCTACAACGTGGCATGATCTCGGCCATGGAAGTGATTAGCGAAGATTTTAAGACAGGGGATATATTTATCCCTGAGGTGCTGCTTTCTGCCCGGGCCATGAACGAAGCCCTGTCGGTTTTAGAACCCTATCTTGCCAGCGAAAAAAGGGAGTTCAGTGGTAAAGTCTTAATGGGAACCGTCCATGGGGATATGCATAACATCGGCAAAAACATGGTGATTACCATGTTGCGTGGTGTAGGTTTTGAAATCCAGGATATGGGTGTGAATGTCCCAACGGAAAAAATAGTGGAAAAGGTCTTAGAATACCAACCTGACATACTGGGCCTCTCTGCCCTGTTAACCACTACTATGCCAGAGATGAGAAAGGTTATCGATGCTCTGAAAGCAAGGGGGCTGCGCAATAACGTGAAAGTCATGGTCGGCGGTGCCCCGGTTAATGAGAAATACGCAAAGGATATCGGCTCTGATGGATATGCACCAGGTGCCGGTGAGGCTGTTGACTTGGCGAAGAAGTTGATGGGAAACAGGATCTAACACTTGTTAGTCGAACAATTTTACATTTCAGAGGGGAGGCAGGTTCTAATGGCCTCTGCTTAAATGGGATTGTTGGTGTCACTGGAAGGCAATAGGGATTGATAGTCCCACGCCGCACGACTGTATTGCATTCTTATGTATGACAATGTATGATATATATTGCAGCATATCAAGCCTATGATTGATCTCGGTTTTAAGGCTATCAAAAAACCCAACAAGATTCTTATAAAGGCTTGATGGCAGACGAGAGATCCCTACAGTTGTACAATTTAAATCTTTTTCCTAACTTCGCATAAGTTGGACCATCTGGCTATAGTGTGGAAAATTAATAGGCTAAATTAAAGCTAAAGTTAGATAAAATCCATCATTCCACTATTCCATATTCTCTGGCCAACTTTTCATCATATGGGGCCTTTCTTGCCAGACAGTTTTTTCTCGGGCACAGTTGACAGCTATAAAATGGAATTTCCGTGGGGAAGTATATTCCAGATAGTGACTTATTCGGAGTCATGACAAGAGTTTCATTCAGTCTCACGCCGATAAAGCCTTCCACATCCCCAAGGATTGAAAACAGCGGTCTTTGCTCTTCAATAGCCCAATCCTTCAAGGACCCTGGGCTCATGCAGGACATTCCATCAAGTGCATATCTGGATCGCAACTGATCTTTGAGATATTTTTGCGTGGCGGTCAAGGCTACATTTCCTATTGTATCGAGATAATACTTTTTTAGCAAATCAGTGCATGCTCGTGTCTTTTCTTCCAGTCTATTGCCAATGGTAACAACATATGGGAAAATCCGCTCTACGGTATTAAGATTTTTACGCAGGACACGACTCTTCAGCCTCCTCCCATTTATTGTTATGGCTCCTTCTTGTTTTGACTCGATATAGCACACCTTATAAACTGCCTTTGCTGATATGAGCGATTGGGCTTCCTCAACAAGGGTTTGAACTTGACTCCAATCCCCACTCTTCCCCGTGTGAAGCCTTCTCTTGATTTCCTCCAGATCCAGATTCACGGGTATGTATTCCAGTATCTCCATAGTATGATAAAAACTCTTGATAAAAATTCTCTTTTTGACAGAAGACTATAAGATACAGACGTTTCCTTTGAGTGTCAAATGTATAAGGCTGGCAGGATAACGCAATGAGGCGTGATTGAGGGTTTTTCTCTTGACCTAATTTCACATACCTAATTTATATCATTATTAAATCTATCAGCATCCGTGCCTTCTTATTAGACTTTGGGATTATGCTGATTATCGGCGAAAAAAAATAAGGCCCCATTATTTAAAATGCTCAACTCAAATTCATATAATATGACACGACTTCCCCATGGATAACAAAAAAGAGTGTTATCTTAATTTCAGAAATCATTCTTCTATCTCAAAAATCTCTACTCACTAAATATCGGAACTTGTATCGAGCGCAAGGTTATGTTTTTTATCTGAAAATTAAATTATTATTTGCTATTTTTTTTACCTTTAGATAATCTGTCTTTAGCTTTGATGCAGTTAGCTTCCCATGAGGTACACAGTGTTATCTACCGTCAAAACCTGATTCAATCTCATTTTGGCATAAGCATATAAGAAAAAGGAGTGAAAGCTATGGAGATTAAGGAGCCTGAGATAAAGTATGAGGAAATACTGATCCTTCAGGATGCGCATTTTAATCCAGATAATGTGTGTATTGTCAGCGGTTCAGGGACAGGTATTGGGAGAGCTACGGCTATTGCTGCCACTGCAAATAAACTGATGACTGTAGGGTTGGATATCAACGAGGAAGAAGGGAAAAGGACACAGCAAATCACCCGCGAAATGGGTGGACAGATGGTCTTTATCAAAACAGATCTCACTCGGGATGAGGAGATAAAGGATGCCGTAGAGGAGGCAGCTAAGCTGGGTACCATCAAATATCTCGTTAACATAGCAGGAATACAGCACATAGATTCAGTAGAAAATTTTCCAATGGAAAAGTATGATCTAATGCAACGGATCATGCTTCGGGCACCATTCTATCTTTCAAAATTGACTATCCCTCACATGAAGAGCAGCTCCGATGGGACAGGCGTTATCGGTAACATGGCCTCTGCTCATGCGCACATTTGTACTGTCAATAAACCGGTTTATAATATTACCAAATTTGGCTTGAGGGCTCTCAGTCAATCAATTGCTGCTGAGGGGGAGGGCAAAATTCGTTCGTTCTCTGTGAGTACCGGTTTCGTTAAAACGCCACTGGCCCTACACCAAATCCCCGCGCAAGCTGAACAGAGGGGCATCACGCCTGAAGAGGTGGTGAGGGATGTTATGATGGGCACCTCTCGTATCAAAGAGATGATGTTACCCATAGAGGTCGCTAATCTGTTTATTTTTGGTTTTTCACGTTTTGCACGGTACCTCATCGGTGGAGACCTCCTGTTTGATGGGGGTATGGTTTTAACCTACTAATGATTTTTTTACCCATTGGTATGCCTGGGAAAAATATTCCTTAGAGGTTGTAATCCATTTTTTCTTTAGAAGACTATTTTTCATAAAGGTTTTATTTCAACTGCCCTGGATTTTCCCTGGATTTTCCTTGACAAGCATAAAAATAACTAGGTAAAAATAACATTGCTTTGCTATTTATTTATGTTTAATGGAGCGAGCTAGGTAAATGAAAATCAAATCAGTCGGGATTGTGGGAACCGGTGTTATTGGTTCCAGTTGGGCGGCCTTTTATGCAAGCAAGGGCTTTATGGTCAAGATGCATGATATTGACCCATCCCTTTGCCAGAAAGGGTTCCGCATGGCAAAGGACTATCTTGAGGTTCTCCGGGTGCGTGGATTACTACCGGAAAATGCTTGCAAAAAAGCCATTGCAGATACGACAGTTGTAAACGATTTGACTGAGGCCGTCAAAGATGTCCAACTCGTTCAGGAATCCGCTGCAGAGAATTATGAGGTTAAACATCAAGTATTCAAGGTCATGGATGCAGAGACTTCACCGGATGTCATCCTGGCAAGCAGCTCCTCGGGGTTGCTGATGACTGAGATCCAGAAGGCAACACAGCATCCCGAACGCTGCCTAATCGCCCATCCCTTTAACCCGCCCCACCTTATTCTTTTGGTAGAATTGGTACCAGGAGAACAGACTGATGATAATACCATTTCAAAAATGAAGACCTTTTTTGAAGATTTGGGAAAGGTACCCGTGGTCTTGAAAAAGGAGGCGCCCGGGCACATCGCCAATAGACTGGCAGCGGCATTATGGCGAGAGGCAACTGATATTGTCTTAAAGGGCATTGCGAGCGTTGAGGACGTAGATAAGGCACTCTTTGCCGGGCCTGGCATAAGGTGGGCCTTTATGGGGCAGCACTTGATCTACCACCTGGGTGGTGGAGAAGGCGGGATCGAACACTTTATCGACCATCTCGGCCCCGCATTTGAGCAGTGGTGGAAGAGCATGGACACATGGACTTCCTTGCCTCCGGAGGCAAAGAGTATATTAGCTGAAGGGGTCAAGGAGGAGTTGAGGGGCAGGAGTCTGACGGAGGTGACTCAGTGGAGGGATGACACGCTCATCAAGCTTTTGAAGCTCATCCAGGAATAAGATTCACAATTCAGTAAAATTAAGCAAATCTATTATTGATGAGATTCAAACTCTTTTTTGTTATAACATGGCGTATCTTTAAGAGATCTTGAACCATTAGAAATGAATAAATTAAGGAGGAGAACCGCAAGAGAAGAAAGGAGGCGAGCAAAAAAAATATAGATCGGGTCAGTAGAATTACCAATAACAATTTTCATAAAAAAAGGAGGGGAATAAAATGAAAAAGAGAACTGTTCTATTGAGCTTGTTAATGGCCTTTACTTGTTTCTTCGTTTTTGGGGCTTTCAACGTTACTCCTGTGGAAGGAAAGACAATAAGATGGAAATACACGACCACATGGACGCCAGCAATTCAATTAATTGAAGCCGATAGGAACTTTGCCAAGCTGGCAAATGAGCTTGCACGAGGTGAGCTGAATTTGAAATTCTTTGAAGGAGGATCGCTGGTTACTCCTTTCGAGCTTTTTGGGGCCGTATCAGATGGAACGATCCAGGCTGGAGGCGATTGGCCGAATTATTGGGCTGGTAAAGATACCGTTTTCGATCTTCTTGGTTCTTACCCTTTCGGCTTGACACCCATTGACTACATGGTCTGGATTTATCAAGGGGGTGGATTTGATCTCTACCAGGAGGCTTACGGCAAATTCGGCATGGTCTACTTGCCCCATTGTTGTACCCCCATGGAATCTGGAGTCCGTGGCCACAAACCGATTAATTCTGTTGCCGACTATAAAGGCCTTAAGATACGAATGTCAGGACGGACACAAGGAAAGATTCTAAAAGACATCGGTGCTGCCCAAACCATGCTGGCCGGTGGTGAAATCTATCAGGCACTGGAAAAAGGTGTGATTGACGCAGGTGAGTTCTGCAGCCCAAGCATTGACTGGGGCATGGGTTTTCAGGAGGTAACCGAATATTGGGCATCCCCTGGCTGGCATCAGCCAGCATCTCTACTTGGGGTTATGATCAATAAAAAGGCCTGGGATAAACTTCCGGATCATCTGAAAGCAGCCCTTAAAACTGCTGCTATGGCTAATTATGCTTGGTCTTTCAGCTTTTTCGAATATGGTTCTATTAAAGGGACGAAAGACTTTCTCGACAAGGGAATAAAAATTACGCGGTTGAGTGATAAGGATTTAGTTGAACTTCAGAAGCTGGCCAACAAACATACTCTTGAATCGTGCAAGGAAAATCCCTTATTTGCCAAGGTCGCCTATTCCCAGTTCAAATTCCTTAAAGATATTTCCCAATGGCGGGCCATTGCAACTCCTTTTACATATGGACGAAATCCTGTGCTTCCTGATCTTGATGCGATAAAGGCCTGCATAAAGTAAGCCAATTTTACCACAAGCCTCTCCGAGGGTGAATCCCTTGCGGGAGGCTTGTGCATGTTTACTTTTCCAGCTAACGGACTAGAATTACTTGGCTTACTAAAGGAACTTCTCCGGGCCCATCGAGAAATAAAGGTCATCATTATTTGTGGAGGAAAAGAATTTGAGAAAATTCTTGCATATCATAGACAATATCAGTGAATGGACAGGAAGGATATTCAGTTGGATCATTGTTATTCTTACCATATTGGTTATCCTCGAAATCATTTTGAGGAGATTTCTTGGTCGTCCAACTATATGGAATTTTGAGGTTACCATCCAGCTATATGCATTTCATTTCATGATTGTTTCTGCATACGCACTGTTATCTAAATCCCATGTGGCAATCGATATTCTCTATGGAAAACTAAGCCAAAAAACAAAGGCCATTTGTGATGTCGTTACCTATGTCACATTCTTTTTTCCTTTTCTATTGGTATGGTTGTATCAAGGGACCAAATATGCAGCAAAATCGTGGGCTATGCACGAAACAAGTTGGAGTGTTTTTGCCCCCCCGCTTTACCCAATCAAAACTGTTATTCCGGTAGTTGCGTTTTTGCTTCTAATCCAAGGATTTGCTGTTTTCGTTCGGCAGTTACATATCGCACTTAAGGAGAAAGAATTATGATAGATCTGAGCCCTGAAGTTTTGGCTGTACTCATGTTTGTGGGCCTGATACTAGGCTTGCTTTTGGGCCATCCACTTGCCTTTGTTTTGGGGGGTCTTGCCGTCATTTTTGGATTCATAGGATGGGGTCCCGAGTGTTTCGGTATATTTATGAACAGGATTTATGGCATTATGGATAATTATATCCTTATTGCGATTCCCCTCTTTATATTTATGGCCCAAATATTGGACCAATCAGGTGTGTCTGAAGGTCTTTTCGATGCCATGAGACACCTCTTTGGACCTATAAGGGGAGGTATTGCTATAGCCATTGTGGTTGTTTCGACCCTTTTTGGTGCCTGTACAGGAATCATTGGAGCATCGGTTGTCACCATGGGTCTTCTGGGTTTACCGGTGATGTTAAAATATGGATATAATAAAAGACTCAGTGCCGGATGTATTTGTGCAGGCGGGTCCCTAGGCATTCTTATTCCACCCAGCATTATGCTCATCGTCATGGGCAATCAGGCAACTTTATCCGTTGGAAAGCTCTTTGCTGGGGCCATTATCCCGGGCCTGATCCTCTCAGGCCTTTATATCATGTATATTTTGATAAAGTGTTATGCCAGCCCCAATACTGGTCCTGCTCTCAGGCCAGAAGAAAGGGCAGCAGTTTCTTCAAAACAGCTAACCCTAATGACCCTAAAATCACTGGTTCCCCCAATCATCCTCATCTTAGGCGTATTGGGTTCCATCTTTGCAGGGATAGCTACGCCTACTGAGGCTTCAGGTGTAGGTGCCTTCCTCGCCTTCATATTGACTTTGTCCTATGGCAGGTTCACGTTGCGTGGTCTTTATTCTGCAGTGCTCCAGGCGGCCAAGACCACATCCATGGTGATTATTATCCTTGTGGGTGCCAGCTGTTTTACCGCAATTTTTCTGGGCATTGGAGGTGGAGATGTGGTGAAGGGGTACATCCTCGGTCTCGGGCTTGGTAGGTGGAGCATCTTTATCATCATGATGATCATATGCTTTATTCTGGGGATGTTCATAGACTGGATTGGGATTGTAATGATCACCTTTCCGATTTTCCTCCCCATTGCAGAGAGTTTAGGATTCGATAAGCTCTGGTTTGTCGTTGCAATTGCCGTTATGTTGCAGGACTCATTTTTAACGCCACCTTTTGGTTATGCCTTGTTCTATATTAAAGGAGTAGCACCCCCAGAAGTATCAATAGAAGATATCTATTGGGGAGCTGTACCATTCTGGATACTCATGGAGGTGGGACTTATCATTGTCGTAATATTTCCGCAAACAATTTTGTGGCTTCCCTCGTTAATTGTGAAATAAAACACCTATCACTGCACATGGGGTGTTTTTACATCCCCAAAGGCACTGGAAACTCGAAAATTTTCTGATTCAAATCACTAACAAACCTTGAGGTGGCAAAGATGGCGAAACCGAGTATAGAGATACTGGAGGAAGGATCCGGTAAAATATTCTCTAAGATAACACCTAACGAATTTAGAGAACATATGAGAGAAAAGGTCAGGAATGCCTGGCAGGATAAAAGGATGGACATAAAAACAGCCATAGAGCAATTCGTCCATGATGGAGATTACCTCACTATGGGAGGGGTCAGTTTCGTTAGACTCTCTATGGCTGCTGTTCATGAAATTATTCGGCAAAAGAAGAGGAACCTAAACCTAGCAGCCGGGACTCGAACCTATGATTTTAATCTATTGTTAGATGCTGGATGTGTTAAGAATATTGACTGTGGCTATATCACGGGGATGGAGGTCTTTGGCATTCCTTATTTTACTCGAAAGCATGCCGAGATGATGATAACAAGTGGGGAAATGGGTATCTCCGAATATGATAACGCCAGCATGGCCTGGAGGCATAAGGCTGCTGCCATGGGTATACCCTTTCTTCCCATAAGGAATATGATGGGGGCAGATGCATTCAAGCACAGTGCGGCCAAAAAGATTCGATGCCCATTCACTGGTGAGGTATTGGTACTGGTGCCAGCCATTTATGCGGATGTCTGTATCATTCATGTGCACAGATGCGATATTTATGGAAATTCCCAGATCGAAGGTGCATTAAACGAGGACCTGGGTAAATCCAAATCGGCAAAAAGATTGATTATTACCACCGAGAAGATCATCGATACGGAAGAGATAAGGCTGTCTCCAGATAGAACACTGATCCCCTGTTTCTACGTCGATGCAGTAGTGGAGATCCCCTACGGGGCACATCCCAACAATATGCCCGGAATGTATTACGTGGATATAGACCACATGAATGAGTATATGACCGCATCAAGGGACCCATCCGGAAAGGCTTTTGAGGAATATTATGAAAAATATATCTTTAGTGTGGAAAACTTTGACGAGTATCTGGAGGCTATCGGGGGAAAGAAGAGACTTGAGCACTTGGAGGATCTCGAACATTTAAAGGTCAGAGAATAGAATAGTAAGGTATTTGCATGGAAAAGAAAGATTATAATATTTTCGAACTAATGGCCATTGTAGCAGCAAGAGAGATAGAGGATGGGGCATTTATATACATCGGTACTGGCATACCCATGCTGGCCACCAGTTTAGCCCAAAACATGCATGCCCCCAACATTGTGCCTGTCTTTGAGGCCGGAGGTATAGCACCTCAGATGCCGACACTACCTCTCTCCGTCGGCTGTTCCAGAACCACACATAGGACGATTCGAACCTGCGACATGCCTGAGATATTTGAAATGGCCCAGTTGGGTATAGCCCATTATGCCTTTTTGGGCGCTGCCCAGATCGACAAATACGGAAATTTGAACTCCACCGTTATGGGCCCGTACGATGCACCGGAGGTTCGGTGGCCTGGAAGTGGAGGGGCGAATGCCTTTGGATCGCTGTGCTGGCGGACGATGATCATCATGAATCACGAGAAGAGGAGGTTCGTCGAGAAGGTGGATTTCATCACCACACCGGGTTATATCGACGGACCTGGAGCAAGGGAAAGGGCGGGACTCCCCCCGGGCACCGGGCCTTACAGAGTCTTCACCGATAAGGCGCTACTGGATTTTGAAGAAAAGACGAAAACAATGAGGTTGATTGGGCTTCTTCCGGGGATAACTATGGAGGACGTGGTTGAGCATACCGGATTCGAGTTGCTAATAAAGGAGGACTTAACAAACGTGCCCCCGCCGACTAAAGAGGAATTACGGATCCTTCGCGAAAAAGTGGATCCTTATCGTATCGTTCTAGGCCGCGGAGATCAGTAAATCAAATCGAAATATTCCTTGTGACTGTAGCTATTTTAAAAAATCCGTAATAACATCACCAAGAAGATACCTAAGTTATGAAGGATTCCTTTTTGACTAGTTTACTGCCTACATCCCAATAATTTTATCTTATCTTCTCAATCTGTTCAATTGTTTTGAACCGTTTTGGATTTAATCCCAGATTTTGGTATTGCCAAATTTGGATTAAAAGGTGATGTGTATATGTCTGAAACCAGCCGGATCATTCTTCTTATTTGTTTGTTGATAATAGTCTATGTTCTAACCAGAAAGGTTCACACCTGGAGGATAAAGCGGGCATATATTTATATTATCAAAGACCTTGAACAACAAGGGGCTGTTGACCCTTCTTCGGCGATAGAGCTTCCATATGCGAAAATGGGCGTATTTCGATTTGGGATGAGGGATTTCCGACCTAAAGCGATCGAATATTTAATCATTAGCAATATCATTGGAATGACAGAGAGTGGTAGGTACTATCTAAAAAACAAGAAAACAGACAATTTGTGATGAGAATTGAAAGAGATTTTTATGCAGAGTTCCTCCCTTAAGGCTATGTCACGAACTCCAGGAAGAGTAAAGCGGGTCTGCCGACCAATTGGGGCTGATAATGAGCTTATTTACCAAAAATATCTGGCTATGTAGAAAGCGCTATAAACCTCATCCCTATCAATAACGATCACAAAACATTCAATCTCCTGTGTTTTTTATTTAAGCGAACTCGTGTAACTCTCTGAAGAGCTCATCAGGCTTATAGGGGTTACCTACAAAAGGTGATGATGCAATCCCTTAAAACCGGGGATAAGGTGATCTATTTTAGTACCGGCATTAAATGAGAGGCAAGCTTTTTCTGTGTCATGGGGGCTTCTCGGTTTCTTCACTAACATTTGGCTGCAAACTATATTGCATAAATTTTCTGCACCTCATCCAACTTGATTGGGCTCAAAGAGAGCTTGAATGTTTCTGCTAGGACAGTAAGTAAATCCCTTTTTACATGGAAAATTGAAATAGTGTTTTTAAGTAAACCTTGCATTGAGACCATCTTTATATCATTTAAACCACAGGGGGTAATCCATTTGAAAAAAGACATATCAGGAGATACATTAAGGGCAACACCATGATAGCTGATCCATTTTTTAACAGCCAGACCAATAGAGGCTATTTTATTATCCCCCACCCACACCCCTCTCATTCCTTTTCGTTGACATCCGTTAAGATCAAATTTTTTCAATGTGATGATAATAGCCTTTTCTAAAAGGAAAACGAACTCCTTTAAACCTAAATTCCGATCCTTGAGATTAAAAATAGGATAACATACCAACTGTCCTGGCCCATGCCATGTTACATCTCCTCCCCGTTCTACGTAAAATATCTCAGCACCTTTCGA
>Ga0307378_10003145_pt1 | contig 24420 bp, 20 predicted proteins | sample UN1MG_FD_202238 | JGI IMG/M metagenome (GOLD analysis project Ga0307378, IMG submission 202238) | Soil microbial communities from Risofladan, Vaasa, Finland - UN-1 | ecosystem: Environmental > Terrestrial > Soil > Coastal area > Acid sulfate soil | place: Finland: Risofladan, Vaasa | collected...
CATCATAAAACGACCTCTGCCGATTCTCCCGCTTGTACATAACCCACCTCCAACTCGTAATCCAGCGACGGCAGGCCTATTATATCACAAAACAAATCCGGGAATGAGGGATTTTTGCAACGGTCTCGTTCTATTCACTAGCCTATGATTCAAACATGGTCATGTTTATTATTCCATGAAAAAGTACCCACAGCCATCATCTGTTTCCGTTACGGCGGTTATGAAAGCCAATAGGAAGGTCGGATCCAAGCCGGAACGGCATATTCGTTCTATGCTGCATCGCAAAGGATATCGTTTCAGAAAGAATTACCACATCAAATTTAAAGGTGGAAGCTGTGAAGCTGATATCGTGTTCAGCAGGAAAAAGGTGGCAATCTTTATAGATGGTTGTTTTTGGCATTGTTGCCCATTACATGGAAACATACCCGGCAAGAATAGGTGGTATTGGACAAAAAAGTTGCGGCATAATTTAAGAAGGGACAAGCTAGTGTCAAAAAAGCTTAAGGAAGAGGGGTGGACAATTCTAAGAGTTTGGGAGCATGAGAGCGCTGAACTGGTGGTTGGGAAGATCACGAGGATTCTAAGCGGCAACTGATAGTCTCTCGCATCTGATGAGGTTTCTGAGTATAAGTCTTACGACCTTAACATTAACAGCATTTCCAAGTGCCTTGAACCCGGCAATTCCCTCCGGCAAATATTTGAGATCATCCATGGATTGCAGCCTGGCACATTCTCTTATCGTCATATACCTGCGCTCCCACCCTATTATCGGGATCTGAGTTGTTGTCATCGCAACCAGTGATGGAGATGTATCAGGACGCTTAACCCTTACACCTGATGCCCTGATTTGAATGATATATCTCCAGATGTCTCTTTCCTCGCCTTGGCAATTCCACTCAAGCTTTTGAAGACTTGGCGAAAATTCTCTGATCTTCGGAATCCAGCGATCAATCCACAACTTGTGCTCGGAATATAATTGCCGGTTCTGACGTATGAATTGTTGTTTCCATAAGGGGAAAGAGTCATGTTCCCTCTTGGCATAGCTGGGCAGCAACTCAAGCATTTTTGAATGCCGCGATTTGTTAAGTGACTCTCCGAAAATTCCTTTGCATCTTCTCAGCACTTTAGGCCTGAGGTCATATATAGATCTAATAGCTTCGTAAGGGTATGTTGCGCCAAACTCCATTGACCATATCGGAAAAGATGGTAGCTTTCCTTGTTGGGGGAATCTTTCAAGAAACTCTTGCCAGACCTCAAGGCATCTTTCAACCTTGGCGCTTATTCTAACCAGTGGAGTTGGGTTGACATCCAAAATCTCCATTATTGAAAGCTCATCTTTCCTGGTTGTCTTCCTCGGCCACGAAAAGCCCTTAAGGGAACTGGACCTTGCCACGAGGTACATCCGCTCCCTGATTTGTGGCACACCAAATTGATGAGGCGATAAGGTTGCTGACTCGACCTCATAATTTAAATCTTCCAAGGCCGATTTAATGGCGTCCAAGGTCTTGCCGTTATCATGTCTGACAAAATGGGCTACATTCTCTAAGACGATCAGCCTTGGCTTATGATGCTTGATGATGCGTATCATGTTAAAGGCTATGGTTCCTCTGATTTTGTCCTTAAAACCAAGCTGATTGCCCGCCTTTGAAAACGGTTGACACGGAAATCCAGCAAAGAGGGCTTCATGAGGCGGAACGGATGAAGGATCAATATCTCTTATGTCTCCCTCGGGCCTGATCCCGAAATTAAGCTCATAAAGGTCTCGAAGCTTGGCATCCACCTCACACGCAAAAACGCAATCCATTCCAAGGCGTTTCGCAGCAAGGTGGAACCCCCCAAGTCCTGAGAACAGGTCAATAAATCTCATGCGGTCCTCGTGCTGTCAGGATGAAGGAGCCATTCCACACGTGACGAGAGCCAATTATTAATGCCTTCCCTTAGATCATTAGAAATCCAATTTCGATCAATCGCGCAAGGAGAAAGAATTCTATATCTATCGAGTAAAATGCCCTCCGATTGTTTTGACCTGATGATAAAATCGCTTCTGGAGAGTTCAAAAGGAAGTGCAACCATCTTCATTGGGGGGCTATTGAACTTTATCAAGTTTTTCCATATTGCCATATCCGGTTGTTTGAGCTTACTTTGCCAATTATGTCCTGAAGCACATTGAACGAGGTAAACCGGGTTGCCTCCTTTCCCGTCACCAAAATTAAGGTAGCTAACTACATCCAAACCAAACTCGTTCGCCCGGCTTCTTTTGTAATCAGTCAGATCATCGTGCGATTCTCTCAGAGTTCTTGAAAGCTCTGGTACCAACTTTTGGATTCTTATAGCATGGTTAGCTGACCATCCCGTTACAATTGATTCCCATCTCGGGAATATCCTTGGAAGTGCTTCGGCCACTAATCGCTCAAAAAGCTCTCCTTGTTCGTTATGATCATGAGCAAAGCGTTGCTGCCACCCTGAATAAAAGGGCTTGAGGGATAGAATTAAACAAAGGCTGTGGGCAGGAATATCTTGCCAATCATACCTTTTAATAATCCGTGAATGCACGAATGATAATGGAGAACCAGTTCCAAGGCGGCTCAGCCTCTTAAATAGATTTTTCCAGACGTTGGCGATCAACTCATTGCAAAAATCTTCTGAATCGTATATCTCCTGCTCAACTAGAAAGTCGACAACTTCACTCTGAGAAAGGCCTTCTTCATCTTCAAAAAGTGCCGACGCCTCAATATAATCGCAGAAGACATCCCGATTAATATTGTGGCTTGTTACTGACCTATGTATTCCTTCATTGGGCAATGGAAGCATTATTCTTTACCTTTGATAAGTTCAGCATACTTATCAGGGAAATTTTCAATTAGCGCGATAGCTCCGCGAGCAAAACGATCAATGGCCTTTTTTATAGATTTAGAATTTTTATAAAGATGTATTGTGGTAAGCGTCATCTCTATTTCATCTGTGGCTCTTCGTATCCTTTCTTCCAGCTCTGGCTCATCCGCCCCAGCCTTCATGCTTGCAATCTCAAAGCTTGGATCTGGCGTGCTCCTTAGATAAGAGAGTGCCTGAGGACTTCCTAATATTCTGGCGAACTTATTTACATAACGAGAATCGGTGAACAGAGGTGCTCTATCGTCTTTCCCAAATAGCCATGCTGAAAAGTAACCTAGATCCTTAATCTTATTCTTGGGAACCGGTTTTTTGGCATTTGAAGGCTCAGCATTAATATTGATCCCGAGAAAATCTTGCACGTTAGATTCTCTTAGGGATAAAAAAAGGACACTAAACTTGTCTTCAACCTTCTCAAGCGAGATTTCTTCTTCTAGCTCTTCCATCTGAAGGAGAATCCTAAAAGCGATGTAGTTCCTGCGAACAGCCTCAGTCTTGCTGCCTATCTTGCTCATCACCTCTTTATAACTCATGCCTCCTTCATCTATCATCTTTGCGATATATTCAGCTTTCTCCGCGGGCTTCCATTGCTTGATACCCGTTACATGCCGGAACCCGATATAGGCAGTTACGTCATCCCTGCTATCAGCCAACAGATAAGGCACTTTATCAAATAAACCCTTGGGAACTTTCTGTCCCTCTAAAAAAGCCTTCCACTTTTTGGATGGCGGGTTGCCCTCAACGGTAATTTTAAGGTTCTTGAGCGCAGCCAGACGCCTGTTGCCTTCAACGACCACCAGCCTCTTTTCACCGTAAAGCTTCTGTCTCACTATCATAATAGCCTCTTGAGGCCAGAAACCGCTCTTCAGGAAAGACTCTGCCAATTCCTCCAAGGACCAGTCTTTCATGATGTCCATAACTTTATCCTGGGAAAGTTCTTTGCTAGTGTTGCTCCTCCCCAGTCGCGGGTTATGAGGATCAAGGGAAAGGTTTTCAATGGACTCGTATTCAATCTTTTGAGAGATGGCCATGGCATTTATCCTTTCTTTTGATGACAAGCAGCATCAAAACAATTCTATAACCTCTAAGTGCCATCGTCAATTAAGCCAAGGCAAGTGATAGAAGCGAACCCAGCTTTTGAATGATATTTTTGCTACCTTGGTCAATAGGCAGTTAATAGTACTTTTCCTTGACCAGCTTGAAGCAGGCGTCGGTGACCTCCAGGGTGCGGGCCAGGTCCTGGTCGGAGAGCGCCGCGGAGACGAACCAGTTGTGGTGGGGATGGAGGAAGATGCCGCGGCGGGAGGCGGCCCCGCAGAAGAAGCGGCTTTTTTCGAGGGACGGGTCGGTGTCAAAGGTCATGTAGGGCATGGAGGGATGGCCGGTGACCGAGACCTTGAGGCCATGCGCCCCGGCCTGGTCTTTGAGCCCCTGCTGGAACTTCGATCCCATGACCCTGATCTTTTCGATGGCGCCGCTTTCCTTGATCTCCTTCATGCACGCCATGGCCGCGGCCATGGGCGCGGCCTCGTAGAAATAGGTCCCGGACCAGTACACTTTTTGGGCGGATTCCATGACGTGTTTCTTGCCCAGGCACACGGAGAGAGGATGGCCGTTGGTGATGCACTTGCCGAAGCAGATCAGGTCCGGCTCGGCCTCGCCGTAATAGGCGTGCGTGCCCTCGTATTGATAGCGGAAGCCGCAGCGGATGTCGTCCATGATGAAGAGGAGCCCGTTTGAGTCGCAGAGCTTGCGCACGGCCTCGAAGAACCCGGGGGCCGGCGCTTCCTGGTCGCGCATGGCCCAGTGGCCCACGGGGGTGAGGAACACGGCGGCGAGCTGGTCGCGCTTATTCTTGATGAGCTCTTCCAGGTCCTCCACGTCGTTGTAGTTGAAGCGGTGGACGTGGGTCTTGTACTCCGGCGGGATGCCGGCGTCGGACTCGATGCACCAGTTGTGGAGTCCGTGATAGGCGTGGTGGGCCATGGCGATGCCGGGCTTGCCGGTGTGCGCGCGCGCGGCCATGGCGGCGAAGGTGGTGGCGTCGGAGCCGTTCTTGCCGTAGACGACCCAGTCGGCCACCGGGATTTCCCGGACCAGGAACTGGGCCAGCTCGAGCCAGAGATTGGAGGGCATGGTGGTGGAGTTGGCCAGCGCCGCCTGCCGGCTGCGGGCCTCCTCCACCCGGGGATGGTTGTAGCCCAGCAGCACCGCACCGAACGCGCACATGTAATCAATGAACTCGTTGCCGTCAACGTCCCACAGCCGGGGTCCCTCGGCCCGCTGGATGAACACCGGATGCTCGCCATAGGTGAGGAAGCGCGGGGTGCGGGGAAAATTGATGCCGCCGGGAATGACCGCTTGCGCGGCCTCGAACATCTCATATGACTTCTTGAAATCGTACAGGTCCATGCCGATTACTCCTTCCTTGATCAAGTCAATGCCCGGATGGACATCTTTTTACTGCCGTTCGGCCGCCCTCCGGCGTTACCCGTGCCTCAGAAGCGCGCGTTGATCTGGATAATGACGGGGTAGCCCAGGGGCGTGTTCTTTCCGGCCAGCACGAAACCCGTGCCGATCATGGCCTCCACCGACTGCGATTGCTGCCACATGATCCTGGGCTGCAACTCGTATCTTCGCATGGCGTCGTGCAGTCCCTTGCCGTCAATCCTGGTCTCGGATACGTCGGTGTATCGGAGGAAGAGTCCGGGGACCCAGTGGTCGGTGGCCTGCCAGTAGCAGCCGGTTTCCGCGGCGTATCCATCTCCGGGGTCGGCCGTGACCTGCTTGTTGTCCCCGTAAATGTTGCTGAAGTTGACCTCGCCCTCGTTGGTGATGATGCCGGTCAGGCTCAGGCGCAGGGAAACGGCGCCCACCCGGTAGCGGCCCTCCAGCTCGGGATACAGGTCATAGCTCGGGTCGCTGATGCGGAAGTTCTGGAGGACCAGGTTCTTGCCGAGGAGCTCGTAGTGATAATCGGCGCTGCCCAGGGGGTAGGAAGCGCCCAGCCCGGCGACAATGTTGGCGGGACCGCCCGCCGGGAGCAGGCCTACCCGGGCGGCCGCGAACAAGGAGCCGATGGCCCCGCCCTCGGTCTCGCCGATCTCGCCGGTGATATAGGGGAACCCGGCGCTGAGCTCCACCCGGTCGGTGAGCCCATAGGCGATCTGAACCATCAAGGTGAGCAGGTTGAATGGGCCATGGGTGTCCTTCGCATTCCCGTCCTGGTCCAGGGCCCGGGACGCGGATACCGACCGCAGGTCCAGGGAGGTGATCATGCCCTTGGCCGGAGGCAGCACGGGCCGCTCGACCTCCCGCGTGGGATAGTCGCGCCAGGGATTGACCCCGGCCGGGGGCCCGTCCGTGGCCGGCGGCTCCATGGCCGGCGGCTCCATGGCCGGCTGGCCCCGGCCCGCGCCGGGCATGAGAGCCAGCGCCACGATCAGCGCGAAGGCACCCAATGACCTGGCCATTATTGCGGTCCCTGGCCGAGGATGTTCTGGATGGAAGCGATGAGCGCTTCCTTGCGCACGTCGCGTTGGTACTTGCCGTTGATGAAGACGGCGGGGCCCATGGACACGGAGGCCTGGTCCGCGTCCTTGATGTCGGCGATCATGGCGGGCCGGTAGGGGTGCTTTTGCATGTCGTCGTCATACTTGGCCAGGTCGAGCCCGATCTGCTCCGCGAACTTGCGGAGCATCTCCAGGGTCAAGGGGTCGCGGTTCTGCAGGATCAGGTCGTGCATGGCCCAGAACTTGCCCTGCGCGTTCGCCGCCATGGCGGCTTCGTGGGCCTCGATTGCGGACTGGCGTCCCCTGCCGGGCAGGTTCTTGAAGACCCACCTCGCCTTGTCCGGGAACTGGGCCAGGATTTCCTTGAGCTGTATCGCCACCACCTTGGACTGCGGGGAGAGCAAATCGGTGAAGACCACGACCGTCACGGGCGCGTTCGAGGCCCCCAGGGAGGGGCTCTTGGTAAGGTCGAAGGAATAGGCCTTGTTGGGGTCGGGCGTTTTGGGCTTTTGCGGCGCGGGCGTGTCGGGCCGAAGGTTGATCTTGGAGATGCGTTCCTTTAAATTGTTGAGCCGGTCTTCAAGCAGGGTGCCGTCTTCGAGCACCACCTTGGCCGGGGGCAGGGACCCGGGGTTTGGCACCGCCACGGCGGCCTTCGGCTCCAGGGCTTCCTGGGTTTCCGGGTGGAGCAGTCCGTCAATGAACTCGGAGACGGAGTTGAGGTCGTCCCACCTGGCGTTCTGGACCATCATGCCGTTGATGAAGACGGTGGGAGTGCCCCGTCCGGGGGTGGTGAGCAATTGCCGCGCCTGGTCCTGGAGCTGGACGGCGTACTTGTTGGTGTCAATGGCGTCCTTGACCGCGGCCGCGTCCAGGCCCAGGGTCGGCGCGGCGGCCGCGATGCTCTCGGGGCTGAAGGTCCGCTGGTTTTGGTAGAGCCAGTCGTGCATTTCCCAGAATTTGCCTTGCGCGGCGGCGGCCATGCCGGCCTCGGCGCCCAGGCAGGCCCGCTTATGGAACTCGCGCGAGATCGCGGAATTGCATTTGTTGTCGAGCGGGAAGTTCATGAAGACGACGCGGAGGTCATTGGGATACTTGGCCGCGAGCTGCTTCGAGGCCGCGGCGAAGCGGGAGCAAAAGGGGCACTCGAAATCGCTGAACACCACCATGGTGAGCTTGGCGGTCTCCGGTCCATTCGAGGCCGCGCCGGCCAGGTTGAAGTCGTAGACCTTGCTCTCATCGAGCTGGGCCGTGCGGCTCATCGTCTTGCCCTGTTCCTCGAGCCGGTCGAGCTCCTGGCCCAGATCATCCATGACGGCGGCCAGGGACTGGCCGCTCTGCGAGACGGCCCTGACCTCCTTGGCCGGGCCCTGGTTGTTCGGAGCGGCCTCGTTGCCGGCCGGAGCGCTGTTTTCGCAGCCGAGCGCAAAACCCGCGGCCAGAGCGGCCGTGATGATGATGGTCAAGGTCTTTTTCATTTTTCCCCCTCCTCATGCGGTCCTTTTTCAAAAGCGCGACCGGGCCCCGCGGCCCGGCCGGCATGGCTTCAATTCCATCCTGGATCAGGGTCCGGTTGTTCCCCCTTCATTCGAGGCTGACGGCCCCGCTGATCATCTTGGAGACCATCGAGGGGTCGCTGAGCAGGAAATAAGCATTGGAGTACACCGTGGGGGTGGAGTTGATCTGCATAGAGTCGGCGATGGCGATCCTCTGGTCGAGCTCGGCCTTTCGGCTGTGGGTCTCCAGGCTTTGGGCCATCTTGCCCTGGTCCAGGCCCACCTCGCCGGCGGCGGCCACCATGCTTTCCCGGAAGGTCTTCAGGTTCTGATCCAGCTCCTCCTTGCTCTTGGGCGGGGCCGGGAAAATGGTCTTCTGGTTGGTGAAGATATAGGTGTAAAATTCCCAGAACTTGCCTTGGGCCTTAGCCTCGGCCGCGGCCTCGTGCGCGGTGTAGGCATAAGGGTGGATGCTCGTGAGCGGCCGGTCCACGAAGATCAGCCTGATCTTGTCCGGGTTCTGTTTCATGACCTCTTCAATGTAGAGGGCCGTGCGGGAGCAGTAAGGGCACTGGAAATCCGAGAATTCCACCAGCGTGATCACGGCGTTCTCGGGGCCATGGGAGGGCAGGCTGTGGAGCTTGTCGAGGTTAAACATTTGCACGGGCATGTCGGAGTTGAGGTCGGCGACCCTGCGGTCAAACGCCATCTTGCGGATTTCTTTCCTGAGCTCAATCAAGGCCTGCTGGTTATTCTGCTTGAGGTTGTCCTCCAAGGCCTTGAAACGCGGGCCCAGGGTGGCGCCTTCCAGGGCGCCTGGCTGGCCCGCGGCCGGAGCGGGAGTGGCATTGGCCTTTGAGCCGGAAGCCAGGTCCTTCACCATATAGCCCAGGGCAAATGCGCAGATGACGCAGACGGCGGCCAGGCCGATCAGCGGGGCCTTGGATTTGTGTTCCTTCTTGTCATCCTTCATGTATTTTCTCCTTCCGACATTTTCCGGTCATGAAAATACCTTCAATCCGGGGGCAAGTCAAGCGCGGGAATGGGCGGGTGGAATGAGTTGGAAGAATGAGCGGGTGGGGGCACCCGCTCCCCCTTGGCCGAGGCTTGGGGCTTGAGGCTTGAGGCTTGAGGATCGAGCAACTTGCCTCACGCCCCAAGCCCCAAGCCTCAAGCCCCAAGCCCCAAGCCTATTTACATGGGACCAGCGGATTCAACTGGATGACAATGGTGGTATTGTACTCCACGCCGGTGGCCTGGTCCTTGAATACGACGGGCAGCTTGAGCACGCCGCTGGGGGTGAGCTGCGGATTACCCCACCGGGTGATCGCCAATTGGCCGCACTCCCGACCGGCTCCGGCCGGGGCATGAGGCATGACCGGCGGGGGCGGCGCGGGGGCCGCGGGAGGGGCCGCCCGCTTCGGCGGCGTCGGGGGCGGCGCGGGCCGTACCGGCGCGGGCACGGCGGCCGGGGGCCGGGGCGCGGCGGCGGGCGCCGGGGGCGGCGGCACGCGCTTTGCCGGCGGCGCGGGCGGGCGCGCGGCCGGCTGGGGGGCCGGGGCCGGGGCCGGCGGCCGGGGTGCGGCGGCGGGCGGCGGCGCGGGCTTGGGTTCGGGCGGTTCCTTGGCCATCTGTTCCCGCAGGCGGTCAGCCTCCTCCAGGGTCATGGCGATGAAGTTGTCGGAGAGGCCATAAGCCTCGACCGGCCCTTCGTGGGCGGTCTTGGTCTGGAGGCCGGAGCCTTCGCGGAGCCTTTTAAGGACCATCTTGGAGATGGTGGTCAGCGCCTTGAGCACTCCGGTGCCGGTGGTGGCCACGGACTCGAAGAAGGGGGCGTTGTACTTGTTGAGCTGGCGGTGGAGGTCTTCCAGGCTCTGGATGTCGGGCATGTCGCGCTTGTTGTACTGGATGACGTAGGGGATGTCCTTGAGGCTCCGTCCCATCTCGGCCAGGTTCTCCTCCAGGTTCTGGAAGCTCTGGATGTTCTCGTTCTTCATCTTGGTCTGGGAGTCGGCCACGAACACGAGCCCGTCAACGTCCTTTAAAAGCTGCTTGCGGATGTTGTTGTAAAACACCTGGCCCGGAACGGTGTAGAGGTAGAAGCGGGTGTTAAGGCCCTTGACCTCGCCGAGCTCGACCGGGAGGAAGTCGAAGAAGAGGGTGCGGTGGCTTTTGGTGGACAGGGTCATGAGCTCGCCCCGGTGCTGGGGCATGAGCTTTTGGTAGATGTGGTGGATGTTGGAGGTCTTCCCGGACAGGCCGGGCCCGTAGTAAACGATCTTGGCGTTGACTTCCTTCTTGTCGTAATCAATAACTGCCATTGGCTGCTACTCCCGCGGCTAGTGTCTCGCCGCTCCGGGTTTTCCTTTTTGTTCCTTGCGGGAGAGGACCCGCTTGGCCTGGCCGGCGACGTTGGAGGGCACGTTGCGGCTCCGGGCGAGGTCGCGCAGGTCCTTGTCCCGCAGGAAGTTCAGGAACCGGAAGGACTCCTGCGGCGGCGTTTTCGGGTTCTGCACCAGGTTGAGCTTGACCTGGTAGCTCTTGGTCCAGTCCCGGCTCCCGGCGATGATCCGGATCACGTCCTCGTTCACCGAGCGCGACCGGCTGATGGTCTCGATCTCGTTCTGGGTGATGCGCGGGCTCTTCAGCACCGCCGTGGAAACGATCTTGTTCGCGTCCTTGATCAGGATGCCGCGGGCCGACGCTCCGCCCATCAGGGCCAGCTTGATCTTGTGCGACACCTTCATCCCCTGGATCTTCTTATACAGGTTGGTCTCGAGCTCCTCGATCTCCTCCTCGGTCTCCACCTTGTGGTCCTTGAGCAATTCCTCGTCAAAGCTCATGTGGGACCAGGGCGAGTCGCCGAGCTCGTCAATGGTCACCGCGGAGATCTCTTCCTCCTCCTGGCCCTCGGTCACCGCCTGGACCTCTTCCTCCTCCCCGCCCGGGACCTCTTCCTCGCCTTCGGCGCCTTCGGCGCCCTTTTCCTCCACGTGCTCGATCTCGACGTCCATGCCCTCGCCCGCCGGGGCCTGTTTGCCCGAGCGCCTGGTCTCGAGCTCGATGAACTTGATGATGCGCTCGAGCTGGGCCTGGCCCATGAACATGTTTTCCGCGAGCTCGTCCACGATCTCGGGACAGCGCAGGATGCGGAGCTGGTTCTCCGAGACGATGTCCACCACCCGCTTGTTGGGCAGAGTGGCCAGGAAGATCACGGTCCGGTCGTCGGCGGTCCGGTTGAGCGCGATGGTCTCCTGGAGCTTGGAGTCCGGCGGCAGGTTCCGCGCCAGGAAATCCAGGATCAGCGGGTGGGTGTTCACGTCCTCGCACACGCCCTTGATGATGCCCTCGGGCATGGACACCAGGCTCTTCCTCGAAGTCTCGCGGATTTCCGCGTCCTGGTCGCGGGTGAGGGCGAACAGCACCTGGGCCAGGTCCTTGGGCGGCAGCGGCAACATCCCGCGCGCCGCCGCCATCCGGGCCTCCCGCCCCACCGCCGGGCCCACGAAACGCGCGAGCTCAGCCGGCGGCTCGTACTTCATCTCGGATAATGAGCTCATCTGGGTTCCTTGACTCCGGGCTTAAAGTTGCGGATGGGCCGCTATTCCTTGATCACGACGGCGCCCTTGAGCCCGCCCCGCCTGATGTCCGCCAGGGCCTTCTTGGCCTGGGCCTGGGTCGAGAAGCCGCCCGCCCGGAGCTGCGCCAGGGTCACGAGCTTGGTCTCGTTCTTGATCTCGAGGCCCTTGATCCCGGCCTTGGCCAGCTTGGACTTGGTGGAGCTCGCCACTCCCGGGCTGCCGTAACTGTAAACCTCCACCCGGTACCCCATGCCGTCGGGTATCACCGTGGGGGCGTATCCCATGCCCGTAAGCTTCACGGCCAGAGTGTCGGCCTCCCCGCGGGAGAGGTTCTTGCCCGCGTAGAGGTGATGGATTTTCACGCGGCGCTGCTCGTCAACGTAATGGTAGCGCGTGTAGCCCAGGTCCGCGAGGATGGCCTCGGGCCCTTTCTTGCTGGCCTCCAGCATGTATGACCCCACCTGCACCATGTATTGCCCGTCAACGGAGGTCGGCACCGGAACGTGCCCCGGTTTCGCGGCCGGGACCTTGGCCGGGACGGGCGTCGCCGGCTTGGCGGCGGGCGCGGGTTTTTCCGCCGGTTTCAAGGTGTCCTTGGCCCCGGGCTTTGCCGGCGGGGCGGGCTTGGTCTCGGCGCCGGCGGGCGCGGGCTTTGCCGGCGGGGCGGGCTTGGTCTCGGCGCCGGCGGGCGCGGGCTTCGCGGGCGGGGCGGGCTTGGTCTCGGCACCGGCGGGCGCGGGCTTCGCGGGCTCGGTTACGGCGGGCTTGGGTTTTACGGGCTTGGGCTTGGCGGGCGCCGGTTTGGCCGGGGCCTGGGCGAGTTGGGTCTTGGGTTTCAGGAAATAATTGACGGCCAGGAAGCCTCCCGACCCGCCCAGCACGATGACCAGTCCCACGATCAGGAAGATGATCCAGTTGCGCGCCAGGAAGCCCTTCTCCGCGGCGGCGGCCGCCTCCGTCCCCTCATCCTCGGCCCCCAGCGGGACCGGGGGAGGGTGCGTCTCCGGACCCGCCGGCTCGTCGGACTTGATGTCGTCGAAAACGTCGGGGGCCTGGGCCTTCATGTCCTTCTTGCTCACCGGCAGGTTTTCGGTGGAGGGCTTGGCGCCCACGTCCCCCGCCGGGGCGAAGAAGTCGTCCACCGATCGGGCCTTGGCCGCTTTTTTATCGCCCGCCTTGTCCGCGGGCTGGAAGAAGTCGTCGAGGGAGGTCTCGGCGCCGTCATTGAAATTAGTATCTTCGAGATCGAATTCGTCCTTGGGCATTTCGCTCCTCCTTTATCTCCCCGCTTTGAGCCTGGCCCGTCATCCTTCAATTCCTGGAGACGAGAATAATTCCTTACTATTTTATCCTGTAATACCCGTAATCGTCAAGCCCGGCCGGACGCGGGTCTCAAATGCGCGGCCGGCCCCGCGATCCGCCATGATATGAAACGTTTGGAGCGCCGGCATGTTTTCGCGGAGCCGTGATTAATTGTTCCCGCCGCGGCCCCCTGGAATCATGAAAATTAGATGGGCATGATACCTTACTGGGTCAGAGCTTCAGTTTTCAGTTAATCCAGGGGTGCTCTGGACTTGCAACATCTCGTGATTAACTGAAAACTGAAGCTCTGACCCACCCCGCCCCAAGGATAAATCCGGGACTTTCCCTATCCTGTTTATCCTGAATATCCTTGTTTTTCATTCTTGAAATGGTTATGAGACCGGCTCTAGTTAACCGCGAGATGATGCAGCTCTCGAGCGCCACGAGGATAACTTCAAACCGCGGCCCTGACCCACCCCACGCTCCGCCGCGCCCCGCACCGGCGATTTTGCAAGAAGAACCAATTTTTAATGTTGTCCGGGGGTCAAAACCGCCATTATAGAATTTTAATTTTTCCCTGGTTCGGGGGTTAAAAACTTCTTGAATAAAGCCCCTGGGACCCGGGTGGTCCGGGGGTTTTCAAGCAGCGGCAAAAATCGCGCAAGTTTTTGAAATTAGAAGAAAATTAATTTTTTTTAATGTTGATATTTTATATTGACAAGCAAAGGGCAGGGTGTATAATAAAATTAGCAATTTAGGTAATAATGCGGCAGGGAGTGAATTCGTCCGGAACTCGTTGTTAAGCCGACTGTATCCACTTTGCCTCTTAAAGCCGTGCGCAGTTTTCTTCTCCAGAACAAGGCCATTGGTAGCTGGCCGTGGAGATTAAAGATATTAAGAAAAGGTTTTGATAGGTGTCGAGGTATGGCCTGAGCGCAGATTGCCCCGGGCCACGAGCCCATTTCGGGCGCGCCATTTCGGGCGCGACGCAAAAACTAAAGGGAGGAGAAGGACACATGGCAAAATCGGATACCCCTCTTCTCGACGAACTCGAGAAAGGGAAGTGGCCGAGTTTTGTCAAGGACATCAAGATGGCGGCTAGGCGGAAGCCGGAGACGATGGATCTCCTGCGCCAGCTTGAGCAGTCCTACGTTGACAAAATCGGGCACTGGAAACACGGCGGTATTGTGGGCGTGACGGGGTATGGCGGCGGCGTGATCGGCCGTTACTCCGACAGCCCGGACCGGTTCCCGGGCATGCAGCATTTCCATACCATGCGCGTGAACATGCCTACCGGCTGGTTTTACACGAGCAAGGCCCTGCGCACCATCTGCGACATCTGGGACAAGCACGGCTCGGGCATGACCAACATGCACGGATCCACGGGAGACATCATCCTGCTCGGTTGCCGCACGGAACAGCTCCAGCCCTGCTTTGACGATCTCTCCGCGGCCGGCTTCGACCTGGGCGGCTCCGGCTCGGCTTTGCGGACCCCGTCGGCCTGCGTGGGACCGGCCCGCTGCGAGTGGGCCTGCTACGACACCCTGGACGCCTGCAACGATTTCACCCACACCTTCCAGAGCGAGCTGCACCGGCCCATGTGGCCCTACAAGTTCAAGATCAAATGCTCCGGCTGCGCCAACGACTGCGTGGCCGCCATCGCGCGCTCCGACTGCGCGCTGATCGGCACCTGGAAGGGCGACATCAGGATTGACCAGGAGGCCGTGAAGAGCTACGCCGGCGCCGGCCTGGACATCCAGTCCCTGGTCATTGACGCCTGCCCCACCAAGTGCATGAAACTGGACGGCAAGACGCTCAAGATTGACAACAAGAACTGCACCCGCTGCATGAACTGCATCAACAAGATGCCCAAGGCGCTGCGCCAGGGCGAAGAGAAGGGCGTGACCATGCTGATGGGCGGCAAGGCCCCGATCCTCGAGGGCGCCATGATGAGCTGGGTCATTTTCCCCTTCATGACGTTGGAGAAGCCCTACACCGAGTTCAAGGCGTACATCGCCAAGGTCTGGGACTGGTGGGACGAGAACGGCAAGATGCGCGAGCGTCTGGGCGAGCTGATTGACCGGGTCGGGATGCGGACCTTTTTGCGGGCCATGGAGATCAAGCCCATCCCGCAGATGGTGAAGTACCCGCGTCCGAACCCTTATTATTTCTGGTGGCCGGAAGAAGTGCCCCAGAGGAAGAAGGAGGGCTAAGCCATGGGTGGAAAGACGGACATCGGACCTCCGGATTACAGGCAGTTTTTGCCTCCCGTGATCACCAAGAACTACGGGAAATGGTTATATCATGAGGAGTTGGAGCCGGGCGTGCTTTGCCACGTGGCCGAGTCCGGCGACAAGCTGTGGTCCGTCCGCATCGGCGGCGCCCGGCTGATCGCCACCGACCGCATCCGCGAGTACGCGGACATCGCCGACAAGTATTGCGGCGGGCACCTGCGCTTCACCTCGCGCCACAACGTCGAGTTCCTGGTCTCCGACTTTAAGCAGCTCGAGCCGCTGAAGAAGGACCTGACCTCCCGCGGCTATCCCATCGGCGGGACCGGCAACGGGCTCACCGGCATCGTGCACACCCAGGGCTGGGTGCACTGCCATACTCCGGCGACCGACGCCTCCGGCGTGGTCAAGTCGGTGATGGACGACCTGATCGAGTACTTCCACGACAAGCGCCTGCCCGGCAAGACCAGGATCGCCCTGGCCTGCTGCCTCAACATGTGCGGCGCCGTGCACTGCTCCGACATCGCCATCCTGGGCATCCACCGCCTGCCGCCCAACGTCAAGGTGGACCAGGTGGGCAAGCTGTGCGAGATCCCCACGGTCATCGCCGCTTGCCCGACCCTGGCCATCAGGCCCGACCCCAAGAACAAGAGCGTGCAGATCAACGAGGAGCGCTGCATGTACTGCGGCAACTGTTACACCATGTGCCCGGCGCTCCCGCTGGCCGACGCGGAAGGCGACGGCATCTCCATCTGGGTCGGCGGCAAGGTGAGCAATTCCCGCTCCGGCCCGGCCTTCTCCAAGCTGGCCATTCCTTTTATTCCCAACAACCCGCCGCGCTGGCCCGAGGTCACCTCCGCCATCAGGAACATCATCGAGAAGTACGCCGCCGGCGCCAAACCGGGCGAGCGCATCGGGGAGTGGTGCGAGCGGATCGGCTGGGAGACGTTCTTCAAGGTCACCGGCATTCCGTTTACCGACAAACATATTGACGACTTCAAGCTGTCGTCAACAACCTACCGCAGCACAACTCAATTCCGCTACTAGAACGCGGGGAGCAACATGAATAACACTCCGGGAACGGGGGAGGCGACTCCCCCCTCCCGGGGCCGTTTGCTGATCGGCGGGCTCCGGGGCAGTTCCGGCAAGACCATAATCACCTTGGGCATCATCGGGTCGCTGGGCCAAAGGGGCGTTCCCGTCACGGCCTTCAAGAAGGGGCCGGACTACATTGACGCCGCCTGGCACACCCTGGCCACCGGGGCCCCGTGTTATTGTCTGGACGTTTTTATGGCGGACGCCGACAACGTCGCCCGCCAGTTCGCGAGCAAGAGTCCCGATCCGGGGATAGCGGTCATCGAGGGAAACCGCGGGCTCTTTGACGGTGTTGACGAAAAAGGCAGTTTTTCCACGGCCGAGCTCGCCAAGCTCCTTAATGCGCCCGTGCTCCTGGTGGTGGACGCCACCAAGGTGACGCGGACCACGGCCGCCATGGTGCTGGGGTGCCGGAACCTCGATCCGGAGCTCAAGATCCGCGGCGTGGTGCTGAACCAGGTGGCCGGAAAGCGCCACCAGGACATCGCCACGCGCTCGATCGAGGAGATCACCGGCGTGCCGGTCCTGGGCGCGGTCCCCAAGCTGAAGAAGGTGCAGGCCCCGGAGCGGCACCTGGGACTGGTCACGCCCGAGGAGACGCCGGACGCACAAAGGTGGGTGTTCCAGGTCGCGGAACAGGTGGGGCCGTACCTGGACGTGGACCGCATCATGGAAGCGGCCTATTCCGCGGGCGGGTTCCAGGCGCCGGTTGCAAAGCCCGACACCGGCTACCGCGTGGCGCACGAGGTCCGGATCGGCGTGATCAAGGACTCGGCCTTTCCGTTTTATTACGCGGAGAACCTGGAGGCCCTGGAGCGCGCGGGGGCCAGGCTGGTGTGGATCCGGGCGGTGGACGATCCCGAGCTGCCCGAGGTGGACGCGCTCTACATCGGGGGCGGGTTTCCGGAGACGCACGGCAATGTCCTCTCCGGGAACATCAGGTTCCGCGAGAGTTTGAAGGCCGCCGTGGGAAAGGGCCTGCCGGTGTACGCCGAGTGCGGAGGCGCCATTTACCTGGGCCGCCGCCTTTATTACCAGGGCGGCGTTCATGAGATGGTGGGAGTGGTTCCGCTTGATTTCGAGTTTTGTCCGCGGCCGCAGGGCCACGGTTACACCCGGTGGAGGATTGACCAAGAGAACCCGTTTTACCGGGTGGGGACCGAGGTCCGGGGCCATGAGTTCCACTACACGCGGGTCCGGGGGTTCGACCCGGAACAGGCCGAGACCGTGGCCCAGGTGCTCCGGGGCGAGGGCTTCGGGGCCGCGCGCGAGGGCGTAAGGGTGAACAACGTGGTGGCGTTTTACGGCCACGTTCACGCGCTGGGCAGCCCGGAATGGACACAAGGATTGGTAAGGGCCGCGGAGCGGTATTCGCTGACACGGCCGTGAGGCTTGAGCCGGCGGCCGGGAAGTTTTATATTGGCGCGACCGAGAAAAGTACGGACTAATACGAGGCCCTTCGGGGCAAAGGAGGTTTCAGGTATGGCAATGGTGACACTGGGCGGAAAGCAGATCGAGATTGACGAGGACGGATTCATCCAGGACCCGAGCTCGTGGGACGAGGCCGTGGCCAAGGACCTGGCCAAGACCGAGGGCGTGGACGATCTGTCCGAGGAGCACTGGAAGCTGGTCAAGTACCTGCGCGACTATTACCTCAAGTTCCAGATCGCTCCCATGATCCGCAAGCTGTGCAAGGAAACCGGCTTCGATCTGAAAAAGGTTTACCAGCTCTTCCCCAGCGGACCGGCCAAGGGCGCCTGCAAGGTCGCGGGACTGCCCAAGCCCACCGGCTGCGTCTGAGCCGACGGACCCGGGCGCGACTTCGGTCGCAAACCGCGGGGAGCCCGACGGGCGCGGCCGGCATCTCCCCCCTTTTCCGAGGGCGGGCGCTCCCGCGCCCATCGGAAAGAGCGCATGCGGATTGGTTCCGGGAGGCGGCAAAGGCCATGCGCCTTTGCCGCGCCCTCCCAGGGCGCCGATGGCGCCGGCCATGGCAAAGGGAGGCCTCATGGCGGAAGGTTTTCTTAAACTAAAAAAGGACGCCATCTTGAAGAGGTGGTCGGACCTGATCCTGGACACCTACCCGGCGGACGCGGCACGCTTTTTCAAGCGGGAAAAGGACCAGTTCGCCAATCCGGTGGGCGCGGCCGTGAGCCAGGAGATCTCCGCGATCTATGACGAGATCCTGGCCGGCCCGGACTATCAGAAGCTCCACGCCCCCCTCGACCGCATCATCCGCATCCGGGCGGTCCAGGACTTTTCACCCTCCCAGGCCCTGAGCTTCATCTTCCTTTTGAAGACCGCCATCCGCGAGACCATGGCCGGAACGGAAATGGACGCCGCCGAGTTAAATGAGTTTCAGGCTTTCGAGTCGAAAATTGACCGCGCCGCGCTCTTCGGCTTCGAGATTTACATGGGATGCCGCGAGCAGATTTACCGCATCAAGAGCGACGAGATCAGGAACCGGACCATCAAGCTCCTGGAGCGGTCCAGCCTGGTCGGCGCCGTCCCGGAACAGGACGGCTTGGAGACTGGTGCCGCGGATGAGATGGAAGCAAGAAGCAAGAATTAAGAAGCAAGAATCAAGAAGGAAAAATTAAGAAGCAAGAATCATTCTACAAACAGGGGAAAGCTGAAAGCTCATTGATTCTGGCTTCTTAATTCTAGCTTCTTGCTTCTGGCATATAGCAGGGGCATATCTTGAGACATTGGTGCAAGGAAGGAATCAGTAAATGAGAGTAATAGTCCCTCTCGTTGCGGTGATGGTCCTGGCGTTGATCGGGTATGCGGGGTCGCTGGTATCGCCGGGCCTGTTCGGGATCATAATCCCGTACGCGGCCCTGCTCATCTTCGTCGGCGGGATCATCTGGCGGGTGCTGAAATGGGCGGCCGTTCCGGTTCCCTTCCGCATCCCCACCACCGCCGGGCAGCAGAAGTCGCTGCCCTGGATCAAGGACGCCAAGTACGACAACCCGTCCACCACCTTCGGGGTGATCGTGCGCATGGCGCTCGAGGTGCTCCTGTTCCGCAGCCTTTTCCGCAACACCAGCATGGAGCTGAAGAAGGACCGGAACCTGGCCTACATCCAGGAGCTCTGGCTGTGGGGAGCCGCCCTCGCGTTCCATTATTCCTTCCTCGTCATCTTCCTCCGGCACTTCCGCTTCTTCATGCATCCGGTGCCTCCGTTCGTGCCGCTGATCCAGGCCTTTGACGGCTTTTTGGAGATCGGGGTGCCCACCCTGTATATGACGGACCTCGCCCTGCTCGGCGCGGCGGGCTACCTGTTCTTCCGCCGCATCTGGTACCCGCAGATGCGTTACATCTCGCTCATGAACGATTACTTCCCGCTGTTTTTGATCCTGGGCATCGGGATCTCCGGCGTGCTGATGCGCCATTTCTTCAGGGTGGACCTGATGGCGGTCAAGGAGCTCGCGGTCGGGCTGTTTTCCCTGCACCCGGCGCTGCCCGCCGGCATCGGCGCTCCCTTCTTCATCCACCTCTTCCTGGTCTCGTGCCTGCTCGCCTATTTCCCGTGGAGCAAGCTCGTGCACGTGGCCGGAGTGTTCATGAGCCCGACCCGGAACCTGGCCAACAATAGCCGCATGAAGCGCCACATCAATCCCTGGAACTATCCCGTCAAGGTCCACACCTACGAGGAGTGGGAAGAGGAGTTCCACGACCTGATCAAGGACTGCGGACTGCCCCTGGACAAGGAATAATCAAATGCCTGAAGAAAAACCGCCCCAACCGGAAGTAATGTCGTCCATCAGCTACCAGACGCCGGCCACCGACTGGATGGACACGCCGGTCGAGTTCCGGCACGGCAACTGGTGCCACAGCGCCAACCCCAAAAGCCTGGAGTACCTGGGCCTGCCCTACCCGCGCAAGTGGGCGGCCTGCGAGGACGACTGGAAGCTCCCCGAGAACTGGAAGGAGATAGTGCTGGAAGGCATGCGCGACCGCCTGCAGCGCTTCCGCACCTTCCGCATCTTCATGGACATCTGCGTGCGCTGCGGGGCCTGCGCCGACAAGTGCCACTTCTTCATCGGCGGCGGCGACCCCAAAAACATGCCCGTGCTCCGGGCCGAGTTGCTGCGCTCCGTGTACCGCCGCGAGTACACCCTGGCCGGAAAGATCATGGGCAAGATGGTGGGCGCCCGCGAGCTCACCGTGGACGTGCTCAAGGAGTGGTTCTCCTATTTCCACCAGTGCACCGAGTGCCGCCGCTGCTCCGTGTTCTGCCCCTACGGCATTGACACCGCCGAGATCACCATGATGGCCCGCGAGCTGATGAGCCTGGTCGGGCTGTCCATTGACTGGATCATCACCCCCGCCGCCAACTGCTTCCGCACCGGAAACCACCTGGGCGTCCTGCCCCATGGATTCAAGGACAGCATTGACTTCGCCGCCGACGAAATGTCCGACATCACCGGCGTCAAGATCGAGCCCAGTATCAACCGAAAGGGCGCGGAGATATTGTTCGTCACCCCCTCCGCCGACTACTTCGCCTCGCCCCACTATTACACCCTGCTCGGATACCTGGCGCTGTTCAAGGAGATCGGGCTCGACTACACCTGGAGCGCCTTCGCCTCCGAGGGCGGAAACTTCGGCCTCTTCTACTCCCACGAGATGATGAAGCGCCTCAACGCCAAGATCTACACGGAGGCCAAGAGGCTGGGGGTCAAGTGGATCCTTGGCGGCGAGTGCGGCCACATGTGGCGCGTGCTCCACCAGTACATGGACACCATGAACGGACCGGCCGACTTTTTGGACGAGCCGGTGAGCCCGATCACCGGCACCCGCTTCGAGAACGCGCGCTCCACCAAGATGGTCCACATCTGCGAGTTCACCGCGGACCTGATCAAGAACAACAAGATCAAGCTGGACCCCGCGCGCAACGACCACGTCGTCCCGACCTTCCACGATTCCTGCAACCCGGCCCGCGCCATGGGGCTCTTGGAGGAGCCGCGTTACATCATCAACGCCACCTCCAACAACTTCCGCGAGATGCCGGAGAACACCATCCGCGAGCAGACCTTCTGCTGCGGCTCCGGCTCCGGCGTCGGCACCGACGAGTTCCTGGAGATGAGGCTGCGCGGAGGGTTCCCCCGCGCCAACGCCGTCAAGTACGTGCACGAAAAGCACGGCGTCAACCGCCTGCTCTGCATCTGCGCCATTGACAAGGCCACGCTCACCCCCCTCATGGAGTACTGGGTCCCCGAGGTGGACGTGGGCGGGGTCCACGAGCTCGTGGGCAACGCCCTGATCATGAAGGGCGAGAAACCAAGGGACACCGACCTGCGCGGCGAGCCCATGAAAAAAGCGGGGGGTGAAGCCTGATGTATGACAAGGCAAAAGTTCTGGCCGGGCTCGCGGTGTTCGCGCTCCTTTTCCTGAGCCCCATCCTGGTGGACATGGTCACCGGCGGATCGCTCCAGCAGCCGGACCTCGAACCCGCCCGCCAGATGGCCCGGCAGATGGGGAACACGGGGTGCGTCGAGGACACCGCCTACATGAGGGCCAACCACATGGACATGCTCAACCAGTGGCGCAGCCTCGTGGTCCGCGAAGGATGGCGCGAGTACACCGCGCAAAAGGACGGAAAGACCTACGAGATGAGCCTTACCAATACCTGCTTGAAGTGCCACTCCAATTACGAGTCCTTCTGCAACCGCTGCCATACGAACAATTCCGTGACGCCCTTCTGCTGGGACTGTCACCTCACCCATACCGAGGAGTTCAAGTGATGGGTATGAACAAGCGAGACTTTCTCAAGGTCGCCGGCGTGACCGCCATCGGCGCCGCGATCGGGCCGGGGAAGAAAGCCGCGGCCGCGCTCCGGGGACAGGCGGTCAACAACCCGAACGCGCTCACCGCGAGGCGCTGGGCCATGGTGGTGGACATGAGAAAATGCAAGGGCGACTGCCCCGATTGCATCACGGCCTGCCACCGCGCGCACAATGTCCCCTCAATCCCCAACCCCCTCCACGAGATCAAGTGGATCTGGACCGACCATTACGCCAACGCCTTCGAGGTGCCCCCCGAGGAGGAGCGGCTGCTTTCGGACGAGGTCCGAGACAAGCCCTTCCTCGTCTTGTGCAACCATTGCGACAATCCGCCCTGCGTGCGCGCCTGCCCCACCCAGGCCACCTTCAAGAGGCTTTCCGACGGCATCGTGATGATGGACTTCCACCGCTGCATCGGCTGCCGCTTCTGCATGGCGGCCTGCCCCTACGGGTCCAGGAGCTTCAACTTCGGGGACCCGCGCAAGTACCTGAAGGAAGCGGACATCAACCAGGACTTCCCCACCCGCGTGAAGGGCGTGGTGGAAAAATGCAATTTCTGCTCCGAGCGGCTGGCCGCGGGCAGGATGCCCGCCTGCGTCGAGGCCTGCAAGCAGGGCGTGCTCACGTTCGGCGACCTGGACGACCCGAGCTCGGAAGTCACGCGGCTGCTCCGGGAGAACTACACCGTCAAGCGCAAGCCCGAGCTCGGCACCATGCCCATGGTCTATTACATCGTGTGAGTGGTAGGCCCGACACTCCTGTCGGGCGGCCTTGCAAAGACGCCAACAACGCCGGGCAAAAAGAATTTTTTTCCGCAGATGAACACAGATGAACGCAGATTAACACAGACTTATTAAAAAAATAATTATCTGCGTTAATCTGCGTTCATCTGCGGCTTAAAAAAAAATTTATTGAATAACGATCATGCGAGGGAATCATGCTTGACAAAGCCATCAAGGGGAGCAAGTTATACTGGGCCTGGGTCGGGTTCCTGATCGCCGTGGCCGGTGTCGGGACCTTGACCTACATCTTCGTCCAGCTCCGCGAGGGACTGGGCGTCACCGGGATGTCCCGCGACGTGTCCTGGGGGTTCTACATCGCCCAGTTCACCTTTTTGGTCGGCGTCGCCGCCTCCGGGCTCATGGTCGTCCTGCCCTACTACCTGCACCACTACAAGGCCTTCGCCAAGGTCACCATCCTGGGCGAGTTCCTGGCCATCGGCGCCGTGGTCATGTGCATGACCTTCATCTTCGTGGACCTGGGAATGCCCACCCGCGTCCTCAACGTGCCGCTCTACCCCACCCTCAACTCCATGATGTTTTATGACATGGTCGTGCTCTTCACCTACCTGGGCCTCAACGTCATCATCGGGCTCACCGTGCTCGCCGCGGAGAGGAAGGAAAAGGAGCCGCCCTACGTCTGGCTCAAGCCCCTGATCTATCTCTCCATCGCCTGGGCCCCCCTCATCCATACCGTGACCGCGTTCCTCTACGCCGGACTCCCCGGCCGGCACCTCTGGCTCACCGCCGTCATGGCCGCCCGCTTCCTGGCCTCGGCCTTCGCCGCCGGGCCCTCGCTCCTCATCATCTTCTACTTCATCATGGGTAAGACCTCCGGGTTCGAGGTCAACCGCCAGGCCGTGGGCAAGCTCGCACAGATCGTCATCTACGCCATGATCATCAACCTGTTCCTCTTGGGCCTCGAATTCTTCACCGCCTATTACAGCCAGATCCCGGGACACATGGACCCGCTCCAATACCTCTACTTCGGACTGGAAGGACACGCCCGGCTCGTGCCCTTCATGTGGTTCTCCATGATCCTCGGAATCGCCTCCATCCTCCTCCTCCTCTTCCCCCAGGCCCGAGCCAATAACGCCGCCCTCATCGCCGGGCTCGCCGGAGTCTTCATCTCCTCCTGGATTGACAAGGGACTCGGGCTCATCGTCGGAGGCTTCGTGCCATCGCCCCTGGGCCACGTCACCGAGTACGCACCCACCATCCCCGAGCTCCTCATCACCCTCGGCGTTTACGGAATCGGCGCTCTGGTCATCACCATCCTCTACAAGATGGTCGTCGAGATCAGGGAGGAAACGGCGTAGGAATCCGCTCAGAGAATTTACCGACAGGATTAACGGAATTTCCGAAAGACGCCACTTGCTTTTTTCTTCTTCATCCTGTAAATCATGTTAATCCTGTCTGAAAAATTTTCTTGATTTTAGGGCGCCGCCTCGCGGCATGATGAACTTTGCGAAAATTTTCCCTTGCATTCCGGGAAAAAAAGAAATATAAAGTACCAGTGCTGTCCAAAATAAACGGACCGGAGAACCGCCAAGACGCCAAGAGCGCCAAGGATTATTTTCAAACACGATTTTAAGAGGGCTGGGGTGCGAATGTTTCTTGCTTGGCGCTCCCGTCGGCCGGGCCGCAAAGAAACATCATGATTTACTTGGCGATCCTTGGCGCTCTTGGCGTCTTGGCGGTTTTCTTACGGCCTATTTTGGACAAGAGTGATAAAGTACCATGATTTTC
>Ga0307378_10003146_pt1 | contig 24409 bp, 18 predicted proteins | sample UN1MG_FD_202238 | JGI IMG/M metagenome (GOLD analysis project Ga0307378, IMG submission 202238) | Soil microbial communities from Risofladan, Vaasa, Finland - UN-1 | ecosystem: Environmental > Terrestrial > Soil > Coastal area > Acid sulfate soil | place: Finland: Risofladan, Vaasa | collected...
CAGCAGCCTGCAATCCTATCGGAACGCGACCTTTCTTGGCGGTTTCGGTTTCGCTTCCTCAAGAAAGAGCGGTCAACTTCGCAGGGCCCTCTGCTGGGTGGCAAGAGCCAGCGCTGCTACCACCCGAAAGGGTTGTAAAGAATCGCTGGGCCACTACACCGGACCCTTCGGTTCCGGGCTTCCGGTGGAAGCCCTCCGTTCATTGGCTATGCAAGGCTCAATAAACAGCACCACCAAGCCGTCCGCCCGCCTTTCAGGCAGCAACGGTCTCTCCTCCAACGAAGGCGGTAGCGAGCAGCCGTGTCAGTCGAGGGCGTGTTCTTTCCTGCCATCCCTATTTGCCTGATATCGTGCAAACATGGAAAGGCAATACCCATCGTGGTGGGGGTGCCGACGAGGGGCCGCTTCAAGCCTTCAGGCCACGTGCAGCGACGGCTGCTGTCCGTTTCCCTCGGAGAGTATCTTTCCCTCGCGCAACTTCAGCGTTCTCCCGGCCCGCTCCGCCGCCCTCGGATCGTGCGTGACCATGACGATCGTTCGGCCTTCTCCATTGAACTCCTCGAAGAACCCGATCACCTCCTGACTTGTTTCCGGGTCGAGGTTGCCGGTGGGTTCGTCGGCCAGAATGACCGCCGGATCGTTGGCCAGCATCCGGGCCAGTGCAACCCTTTGTTGCTGACCGACGCTCAGTTCCGCGGGCTTGTGGTCGAGGCGATCCCCGAGGCCCACGCGGTTCAGGAGGGAGGTTGCCGTCTCCTCCTGGGTCTTCTCATCGGCCCCCGCCAAGTACAGCGGAACCTGAACGTTTTCCAGTGCCGTGAGATAGGGCACGAGGTTGAATGTCTGAAAGACAAACCCGATGTTCTCCTTCCGTAGCCGAGCGCGACCGTCGGAGGTCAAGTCGTAGATCGACTCGTCTTCAAGCAGCACACGCCCGGACGAAGGAGAGAGCATTCCGCCGAGCATCAACAGGAGCGTGCTCTTGCCACTTCCGCTTGGCCCGACGACGGACACGAAATCGCCTTTGCCGATGTGAACCGTCGCCTCATCCAGGGCCTTGACCTGTTGGCCGCGATGCTGATAACTCTTGCTGACTTTTTCCATTCTCAACATGGATCAGACCTCCTGGAAAGTGGCACAAGGATCGAGTCGGGCGGCGCGCCGGGCCGGAAAGTAGCTGGCCAGCAGCGTGATTCCGGCGGATATGCCGACCGCCCATAGCGCGAGCACCGGCATGGGAAGAACCGGCACTCCGGCGAGTTTCGGGCCGAGAGTGACGGCAAGCGTCGTCCCAATCACAAAGCCAGTGATTCCCCCCACGAGCCCCAGCAACAACGCCTTGAGCAGGAAGATTCGCAGAACCAGGCCGGACTCAGCGCCCAGGGCCATCAGAGTCCCGATCTCGCGTCTCCGCTCGAACACGTTGGCATACATGTAGTTGGCGATTCCGGCCCCTCCCACTACCACGATGATCACCAGGAAGATCACCGACAGCCGTCCCATCATGTGGTTGACGTTTTGCTGAGTCGCCACCACCTGTTTGACGGTGACCACTTTTGCGTCGGGGAGCAGCTTGTTGACGTTGTCGACCAGCCCGGCTGAAATCTCCTCGCAGCAACCGACGATCTCGATGCAACTGACCACCGCGTCCTTGCCCGAGAGGCGCTGCACCGTGTGCAGATGGGCGAAGATGCGGGAGTCGTCGATCGTACCCGTCTGGGGCAAGACGGCGACGATGGAAAACGGCTCTCCCAGCAGCGTCAGGGAATCGTCTTCCTTGGTTCCCAAGGCGGCCGCCACGTCTGCCCCGACGAGCGCTTCGTGGGTATCGAGCGTTTCGATCACACGCTTGCGGACCAGCGTTTTGTTGTCTTCCGGCTTCGGCTCGCCGCCCACGTCGATGGTTCCACATCCTTGCACGGGCCGCGCGAAGATGCCGACCCCGCCCCAGGCCGCCTTGGCCCTGAACTCCTCCTTGGGGAGGATTCCGGTGAGCGTGAAGTTCTTGCCTTGCAGCTCCACCGGAACGCACAACTTCGGCGATAAGTTGTCGACGCCCTGGATGCTCGACATCGTTAGCCGCATGACGTACTCTTCCGGAATCACTTCTTCGTGCATGTCCGCCGAGTAGTAGTCTTGCAGGGTCACCGACTTGGGCAGTACCAGGACGTTTGCGCCCAGGGAGTCCATTTCCCGTGCCACGGCCTTTTCCGAGTAAAAGGTGACGTTCTTGATGGCCACCACCGTGGTGATTCCCAGCACGATCGCCAAGAAACAGGTGAACATCTGGCTCTTGCGTTCGAATAGTTCACGCCAGACGAGGGTTCGCAGTTTCATCGATGCACCTCCTATTTCTTGGGGCCGCAGCCGCCGGGCCCACATTGGCCGTTTGCGCAAGGGCCCGATTGTGCCGATGCGACTTTCCCAACGATCTGGTCTTTGCTCACCGCGCCAACGAACTTGGCGATTGGCTGACCTGGAGGAGCCAAGAGAACCGTGACGGCTTGCGGGGTACGCGGATCAACCTGAAGGTCCTTCAGAAATGCCGCCTCCGTCGGATCGTCGGGATTCAAAGGAACGATCTCCGTTGCGCCGGCAAACCGCGCGTCGGCCTTGAAGTCCCGTGCCCCTTTCCACGCGGCGTCGTTGAATTGAGTCCTCCGGCTTTGAACGCACAGCAGGACCAGCTTGCGATCTTGGATCGCCTTGAGGCATTTTGCGGTACAGGAGCTGACGAATGCCTGCCGGAGTTGGTTTTCGTCGAACTTGATCGGGAGGCCCTTGGTGACGGCCCCGTTGGGGGCCAACGCCAAGACCAGCGGCATCGGAGCACGGCTGACGCCGAACTTGTCCACAACCGGCTTTTCGTTTGCATCCGTCAATTGAATGCCGATCGAGTAGGTAGAGTCACTCCATTTGCTCATGGCGGATTGGAACACTTGATACATCGACTGAGCACTCTGGTCGTTCTCCTTCCAGAAGAAGAGGAACGTGTACTTGCCGTCGCGCGCGCCCGCATCGATGGCGGCGAGCCCTTTGCTCGTACCCGACGACACGGTTCTTCCCTGAACGGCCTGAGCCATGACGTGCCCGGGTACGGCCATCAACGGGCCCAACAGGACAATCGCCATGATGATTGCATGCGTAGGTTCCCTCCTACTCATCATCACTCTCCTTTTGGGTTACACTGCTGGAGCAATCGGCCCGCGGTAACGGTTGCGCCGATCACCAGAAAGACTGACGGTGCTTGATCTCTGATGCGAAGGCCCTCGCGCCAACCGGGGGGCTTCAATAAGCCAAGCCTCTACTGCTGAGGGGGGCAACCGCCGGGGCCGCAACCGCCGGGGCCACAAGCCGAACTGGCCTTTTGAAGTGTCGCCACGATTTCGTCCTTGCTGGTTGCGCCTTCGTACCTGGCGACGGGCATACCGGGCGGAGCCAGAAAGACGGTCACGGCCACCTCGGTTTTCGGGTCTATCTGAAGATCCTTCAGGAAGTCCGCTTCGGCCGCGTCCGTCGGGTCCAGCATGACAATCTCCGTGGCTTGAGCGAACCGGGCGTCCGCTTTGAATTGGCGGACTCCCTCCATGGCCGCATCCTTCGACTCGGTAGTCCCGTTCTGTACGCACAGGAACACGAGCCTGTTTTCCTGGAGTTGCTTCATGCACTTCTCCGTACACGGCGAAGCAAACGCCTTCAGAAGCTCTTGCTTCTCCACCTTCGTCGGAAAACCGCCCGTAACGGCACCATTCGGGGCGATCGCCAGAATGAGCGGCATGGGAGCACGGTCGAGATCGAACTTGTCCACAATGGCTCTTTCCGATGCCGCACTGACGCTGACTTCAACCGAGTCCGCTCTATCCGCCACCTCCTTCATTGCCTCCTGCAACACGCTGCGCATGGCAGCCGTTTGACCGTCCTCCTCTTTCCGGAACAGGGCGAACAGATACTTCTTCGCCTCGGCGGCCTTCTCCATGGCGGCCATGCCGCCTTCGGCCTTTACGGTTGTCTCCGATGGCGTCTCGACCACGACCACCTCCGCGGGCCCTTGCGTCGATGGCTCCGCCGCCGTGTTGGAGCCGCATCCAACGGTCCCGGCCGCAGCGATCATCACCACCGCGGCAAGTGCAATCAGCTTTCTCATAACAGGTTTCCTTCGATGGCCAGCTATGCAAAAAACGGTCAGACGTCTCGCTCATTCGCTCGCGGGAACCGGTCAAGAGCCAACCGCGGCCACGTCCTCGGGCCGTTGGTCCATTCGGCTCGGAGAATCTTTGGGGCATAGAGCCCCGCACTCGGGAAGATGGGCTAATGCCTCCGAGTCCGCGGCGCCCATCGGAACCTCATTCTCCGCCTGCCTCAGCCATTCCACCAACTGCCGATGAAGCGCTCCGCTCGGCTGAGCCAGTGAATAGTACATCCAAAGCCCTTCTCGCCGATCCGTTACGAGACCGGCATGCCTCAAGGTCGCCAGGTGCCGCGACGCCTTCGATTGGCCTATCCCCAGAACCTCGACGATCTGGCAGACACAAAGCTCCCGGCGACAAAGCAGGTTAAGGATTCGCAGCCTCGTTTCATCGGCCAACGCCTTGAACACTTGGATCGTGGACATCCCGAGAATCTCCTGCACCGGTATATCTGTCTATCCGGATGATTAAATCTAACCGCTTCATCGGCCATACGCAACCCCAGTCTTGAGCAAGAAATCGTCGACCGGGGTGTTTCAAAAAACCACCCTTAAGTGACGCAAATGCAGGGACGCCTCCGCCGCCCCGGCCGGGGGGGGCTGGATTCCAGTTCAGTCTGGCCAAGCCCAATCGCGGCGGATTCGGCGTCCTGAGAATCGAAGGTTTTTGGGGCTCCCGCGTGGCTTTAGGTGTTCGCGACCAACCAGCGCCGGGTGCGTTCGGCGATCTGGCTCGCCGTTGCTTCTGGGCACGCTTCGTTACATGAGCCCGGAACGGGCCCAAGGCAACGGCTGCGTCCTGGACCATCGTACGGGCATCTATTCGCTGGGAGCGACACTTCATGAGCTACTACCCTGGAGCGATGGTCAGTCAAGAGGAAGCATGGCTCAGACCTTCTTTGTCCGTCGGTTATCGCGGTTGAAGTACGCGGCCATCGGGCTGTTTGACGAGGTACTTCGGATAGAGTTTGGAACAGCCGCCGGGCTTTGGTGGTTTGCCGGGCGCAGTCTGTCGGACGGCCAGGCGGCGTAACTGCTCGGCCCGGAACGACGACGTCGAGCCGGGCATTCCCTTGAGATCATCCCAGGTGTGTGATGGCGAGAAAACAGGTATAATCGGGGATTATGGATCCTTCCGCCAGCCTGCCCCGTAGGGATTTTCGTGCATTGTCGCACTGGATACTCCACTGTGCAAACAGTGGCGTTTCCCGTCTTGACTTTCTCCGCGAAGTCACGGGAATGCTGTTGGACTTGTCTGGATGCGACGCGGTGGAACTGCGTGTACGAAAGGAAGGCAAGTGCTTCCGCTGTGAAGCCACACGCGAATCTGTACAACCTTTCACCATCGAGGTTATGCGATGCGGGGACGAAGACCCAAATGCGCTATTCGCCCGTGCTGAGGAGAGCAGCGATCTGGAATCGCTCTGCCGGCTGATCCTCGAGAAGCAGTACCCTTCTTCGTCGCCGTTTTTTACCGCCAGCGGCAGCTTCTGGAGCGGGAACGTACGGCACGCGCTACCCCGCGTGCTGGGGCCCGATGCCACGGGCGACGGAGAAGCTCCTGATTCCGACAGATACTACGGCTCGCTGGTCGTTATTCCGTTGCCTGGCAAGGAGGCAACGATCGGGCTCGTCCAACTGAAGAGTAAGGAAGAGGATTTCTTTGGGGCCGGTGACGTCGAATTCTATGAAAACGTCGCCCACACACTTGGGCTGGCGCTGGTGAATCAGGTTGCGCATACCGCTTTGCGAGAGCGGGTAAAAGAACTGACGTGCCTCTATAGTCTCGCCCAACTCGCCGAGCGACCGGGCATAACGCTCGAAGGAATTCTCCAAGGCATTGCGGAGCTTTTGCCGCCTTCATGGCAGTATCCGGAAATCACGGCGGCGCAGATTGCGCTCGACGGCAGTTGCTACGGGACGCCTCAATTCAAGCAAGGCCTGCAAATGCAGTCCGTCGACATTGTGGTCAGTGGCCGGCGTCGCGGCAGCGTGGATGTCGTCTATTTCGAGGAGAAGCCTGAGCTCGATGAAGGGCCCTTTTTGAAGGAAGAACGGAGTTTGATTGATGCGGTTGCACGTCAGATTGCCCTGATTGTCGAACGGCGGCAGGCCGCTGACGAGAAAATGCGTCTCGAGGATCAGTTGCGCCACGCCGATCGCCTGGCGACGATCGGGCAGCTTTCGGCAGGCGTCGCGCACGAATTGAATGAGCCGCTGGGCAATATTCTGGCCTTCGCGCAGCTTGCCCAGAAGCACGCCGACCTTCCCGAACAGACTGCCCGCGATCTCGAAAAGATCGTGGCGGCATCGCTTCACGCGCGGGAAGTGGTGAAGAAACTGATGTTGTTCGCCCGCCAAATGCCGCCGCAGAAGACACGGGTCAATCTCAATACGGTCGTTGAGGACGGGTTGTACTTCCTCGAATCGCGGTGTTCCAAGCACGGGGTCACCCTCGAGCGGCATTTCTCGCCCCGGCTTCCCGAAATCGTCGCCGATCCGTCCCAGTTGAATCAGGTCCTGGTGAACCTCGTGGTCAATGCGATTCAGGCCATGGCGGGGGGAGGCACGTTGAAGATCGCCACGGGTGCATCCGAGAGTCATGTTCTGTTGACCGTCGAAGACAACGGGATCGGCATGAGCGAGGAAGTGCTCCGGCAGGTCTTCATCCCCTTCTTCACCACCAAAGATATTCACGAAGGAACCGGGCTCGGCCTTCCCGTGGTTCACGGGATTGTGAATTCTCACGGTGGAACCATTGCCGTCGAGAGCACTCCGGGCCAGGGCACGCGATTCGAGATTCAGTTGCCCGTCGCCGGTGCGGAAGAAGACAACGAAAGGGATCCCGATGACGTCGGCGAGTAAGAAGGAATCGATCCTGGTCGTGGACGACGTACCCAGTACGATCGAAGTCCTTCAGCGGAATCTTGCCTCCCAGGGGTACACGGTGTTCACGGCACCGGGCGTGGCCGAGGCGCTCGCGATCATCGAAACCACGCCCGTCGACCTGGTCGTGACGGATTTCAAGATGCCGAAGATCAGTGGACTCGATTTGGTCCGCCATATCCGTGAAAACTTCAAAGACATGGAAGTCGTCATGATTACCGGATATCCGTCGGTGGAAGGCGCCGTCCAAGCGGTCAAGAACGGCGCAGAAGAATACCTGGCAAAGCCGTTCACCGATGAGGAGCTCTTCGCTGCCGTGCGGCGGGCACTGGAAAAGCTGCGCGTCCGCAGGATTGGCGGGGGACCGGCGCCGCAAGCTTCCCCCGCACCGTATGGACTGATTGGAGAATCGGCACCCATGCGCAACGTGCTCAACGCGGTGGGCAAAGTCGCGTCGACTTCGGCGACGGTCCTGATTACGGGGGAAAGCGGTACGGGCAAGGAGCTGGTTGCCAGGGCCATTCATTACTGTAGCCCCCGCGTCTCGGCTTCGTTCGTCCCCATCAACTGCGGCAGCATTCCCGAAGGACTGCTGGAAAGCGAGTTGTTCGGGTACGTCAAAGGGGCGTTTACGGGGGCGACGGAGTCCCGGGCGGGCTTCTTCCAGACGGCCGACGGCGGCACCGTGTTTCTCGACGAGATCAGCGAGACGAGTCTCAGCATGCAGGTCAAGCTGCTCCGCGTGCTCCAGGACAAGGAAATCTACATGGTCGGCTCCAGCCGCCGCAGGGAAGTCGACGTGCGGGTGCTGGCCTCGACGAACAAGAATCTGCCGCAGTTGGTCAAGAAGGGCCTCTTCCGCGAGGATCTCTATTTCCGCCTGAACGTGGTGACGATCGAGCTTCCGCCGTTGCGCCAGCGCGGCGACGACGTTCTGCTGTTGATCCGCCACTTCAGCAAGAAGTTCGCCAGGGAGGTGGGCAGGCCGGCACCCCGGTTCTCGGACGAGGCACTCCGCGTGTTGCGCAGCGACTACCCTTGGCCGGGTAACGTGAGAGAGTTGGAGAATCTCGTCCACCGCCTCGTCGTCATGACCGAGGGCGACTGCATCGAAGTGGCCGACCTCCCGCCGCTGATGCGGTTTTCCGTCTCCCGGGAACCCGATCTGAATCGCACTCTGGCGCAAGTCGAAGCAGAATACATTCGCCACGTTCTGGCAAGCCTGGGGGGAAATCGGACCCGGGCCGCAAAAGTGCTCGATATCGACCGGAAAACGCTGCGAGAGAAACTCAAGAGAATCGAAAACACGCCTGACGGCTGAGAGGGCGTGCGGCGGGGAGTTTCTCCCCGCTGGTTCACATTTCCCCGGGAAAGCGTCGGCGTCTGTCCCCCGTCTCCGACCTTCCACCGGCGGATTTCGCGGGAGTTCCTGCCTGCATCGCCGCTTTCTTGGCTCCGCTTCTGCCGCACGCCGTCCCATTCCCCCGGCACGGAGCGATTGGCATACGAATTGCCCTTGGTCCCTGCTGAGCTGGGGCCGCGCCGTTGAACACGACGCGATGCTCCCTTTCTTGCTCTGGGAAGCAAGGATCAAGCCGTTGGCTACCGAGCGTGCTCACGAAGACAACAGGGGAGGATGTGCCATGTCTGGGAGACATCGCGACCTTTGTAGGACGTGTAATCACCGCCCCGGCTGCATCAACGGTGGCACCGCCGACAAGCCCGTTTTCTATTGCGAGGAGTTCGACGCGTACATTCCCGTGTCGCGCGTTTCCTTCGGAAGCGCCTCCCGAACGACTTCCGATGGAAAGGAAGGCTCCGACAAATACAAGGGGCTGTGCTTCAATTGCGAAGACCGTAAGACCTGCACGATCCGCGACCCCGAAGGGGGCGTTTGGCATTGCGAGGAGTATCGGTAGGATGAAACAAGCCATTGCCGCTTCGCACGAAGCAAAAACCCACCCGCCGGAAGACGGCGATGGGACGGATGTGCTGGCAATCCTGGACAAGCATCAGGAAGAGGGACACGGGTTGATTGCCATTCTCGGGGAGATCCAGCGGAGGTACGGCTATCTTCCTGAAAAGGCGCTGCGAACGGTGGGGGAGAGGACGGGTCGCTCTTTGGTCGACATCTACGGCATCGCTACGTTTTACGGTTCCTTTAGTCTCCAACCGCGGGGAAAGCATCTGATCTCCGCCTGCCTAGGCACCGCCTGCCACGTCCGAGGGGCACCGAGGATCGTGGAAGAGCTCGAACGGCAACTCAAGATCAAGACCGGAGAAACGACTCCCGACAAGCAGTTCACGCTCCAGACGGTGAACTGCCTGGGGGCGTGCGCCTTAGGGCCGGTGGTCGTGATCGACGGCCGTTACTTTCCCAAGGTCAGGAAATCGAAAGTCAAGCAGTTGTTGGATGACGCCTTGGCAGGATTCGATCGGACCGACGCCGCGGAGGACAACCGGCTCTTCCCCCTTAGCGTAAGCTGTTCCCGCTGTAACCACAGCCTGATGGACACGAGCTTCGACATCGACGGGCACCCGTCAATCCGGGTCAGAGTATCTTTCGATTGCACGCACGGGTGGCTCAGGCTCTCTTCACTGTACGGTAGCAGCAGTTTCTTCGCCGAATGCGACGTCTCCGAGAACACCGTCACGCGTTTCTTCTGTCCCCACTGCCATGCGGAGCTTGTCGCCCGATCGGATTGTCCGATGTGTGACGCGCCGATGGTGCAGATGATCGTCCGCGGCGGCGGAATGTTGCAGATCTGCCCGCGCCGGGGATGCCAGAACCGCATGCTGGACTTGCTCTGACCGATAACATCCGGGTTGTTTGCTTAGCATAAATTGTCCCGCGGGGAAACACAATGCCGAGGCTATCTTCCGTCGAGGAACTGCAGAGACTGCGAAGCATGCTTTTGGCCGATCGGAGCGAGAGCAAGCCTTGTATCGCGATTTGTGCCGGAACGGCCTGCCGGGCCAGTGGCTGCAACGACGTCGTCCGAGCCGCACAAGGATACATCGTCCAAAATCGTTTGCAGGACAGGATCTCGCTGCAAACGACCGGATGTCATGGATTCTGCGAGATGGGGCCGTTCATACTTACCAAGCCACAACAGGCCTTCTACGCGCAGGTAACCGCCGGCCAGGTCCCCGCGATTATCGAGGCCGTGCTTTCGGACGCCTATGCTGAAGACCTCCTCTACCGGGACTCCCGTACGGGAGAACCATGCTACAAGCGGGACGAGATCCCCTTCTTCAGGAACCAGCAGCGCACCATCCTGGGCATGAGCCAAGAGATCGACCCCACCCGCATCTACGACTACATGGCGCACGAGGGATACCGAGCTCTGGAGAAGGCGTTGTCCAGCCGAAATCCCCGGTGGGTAGTGGAGGAGGTCAAGAAGTCGGGATTGCGCGGCCGCGGGGGCGGAGGCTTTTCCACCGGCCTGAAGTGGAAAATGCTTGCAGAGCAGCCTGGTGACCGCGGCAAGTTCCTCGTCTGCAACGCCGACGAGGGCGACCCCGGGGCCTACATGGACCGCAGCATCCTCGAAGGCAATCCCCACAGCATCCTCGAAGGAATGCTCATCGGCGCGTACGGCACCGGAGCCACCGAGGGAGTCGTCTACGTCCGGAATGAGTATCCCCTTGCGATCAAGCATCTAATCATCGCGCTGGGACAAGCCCGTGAACACGGCCTCCTGGGCGAGGATATCCTGGGGACCGGTTTTTCCTTCGACGTCAGGCTGGTCCGGGGTGCCGGCGCGTTCGTCTGCGGCGAGGAAACGGCGCTGATTCGCTCCATCGAGGGAAAGATGGGCGAGCCCCGCCAGCGCCCGCCGTTTCCCGTCCACAAAGGCATCGGCGGCAAGCCCACGGCCATCAACAACGTCGAGACCTGGGCCAACATTCCCCTCATCCTCCGCAAGGGCGCGGACGAATTCGCCAGAATCGGGACAAAGAACAACTCCGGAACCAAGGTCTTCAGCCTGGTCGGCAAGGTCAAGAACACCGGCCTGGTGGAAGTGCCGATGGGCATCACGATCCGGGAAATCGTCTACGACATCGGTGGCGGCCCGGCGGGTAAGGCCAAGATCAAGGCCGTCCAGACCGGCGGACCTTCCGGAGGGTGTATCCCTGCCGACAAGTTTGATTTGCCCATCGATTACGACACCCTGGCCCAAGCGGGGTCGATCATGGGTTCGGGCGGGATGATCGTGATGGACGAGAACACCTGCATGGTCGACGTCGCCAAGTACTTCATGAGTTTCCTCAAGGATGAATCCTGCGGCAAGTGTTTCACCTGCCGGAAGGGCACCCAACGGATGTACGAGATCCTCGACGACGTCTCCAACGGCCGGGCGACGCTCGAAGATCTGGATCTCCTCGAGGAGTTGGCGCTGGTCGTGAAAGACAGCACCATGTGCGGCCTCGGCCAGACGGCGGCGAATCCGGTTTTGAGCACGCTCCGGTACTTTGCTGATGAGTATCAACGGCACGTGGTCGACAAAAAGTGCGATGCTTTCGTGTGCACCGGCCTGGTGGGGGCCCCATGCCAAGGCGCCTGCCCGCTGGACACCGAGGCCTGGCGCTACGTTGCCCTGCTTGAACGAGGAGACTACGAGGAAGCCTACCAGGTGATCAGGGAGGCTAACCCGCTCCCCTCGATTTGCGCGCGCGTTTGCGATCGCAAGTGCGAACAGCGATGCCAGCTCGGAGCCGGCGGGGGCGAGCCCGTCGCGATTCGTGCTTTGAAGCGGTTCATCACCGACCGCGTGGATCCTTCCGTCTACCAGGCGACAAAGCTCGTCCGGGCCGGCAAGGACGCTCCCAAGGTGGCGGTCGTCGGTGCCGGCCCCGCCGGCCTTTCCGCCGCCCATTACCTTTCTCTGCGGGGATACCAGCTAACGCTCTTGGACGCGCAAGACGAGCCCGGCGGGATGCTGACCAGTTGTATTCCGGCCTATCGCCTACCGCGGGGCGTGGTGCGCCGGGAAATCGCATCCCTGCTGAACGACAACGTCACGCTCAAGTGCCGAACGGCCCTCGGCCGCGACGTCACCGTCGACGGCCTCTTCGCCGACGGTTTCCAGGCGATCTTCCTGGCCATCGGAGCGGACAAGAGCTGGCGCCTGGATCTCGAAGGAGAACACCTTGAGGGCGTCTATTCCTCCATGCAATTCCTCAAGGCCTTCAATCTAAGGAAAGAAGATCTGGCCGGCGGACACGTGGGCATCATCGGCGGCGGCAACTCCGCGGTCGACGCCGCCAGAGTGGCGATTCGCCAGAAAAACGTCCAAAGTGTCAGCCTCCTCTATCGCCGCACCGACCGGGAAATGCCGGCGTACGCCGAAGAAGTCGAAGCCGCCTTGGAGGAAGGGATCAAACTCGAAACATTGGTCTCCCCGGTAAAGATACGGCACATGGAAACCGCGATCAACGAGGGTATCAAAGTGGAAACCATGGTCTCCCCCATCAAGATCCATTCCAGGGGGGGCCGTCTGGTCGGCATCGAGTGCATCAGGAACCGGCTGGGTGACATGGACCCGAGCGGCCGACGCCGCCCCGTGCCCGTGCCGGGCAGTGAGTTCACGCTTTCCTTGAATACCTTGATCGTCGCGATCGGCGAACGCCCGGACAGCGATTGCCTCGACGCCATGGGTCTGGAGCTCGATCGGGGCGGGCGGGTGCGTGTCGATCCGAGAACCCTCTCCACCAATCGGCAAGGCGTGTTCGCCGGCGGCGATCTGGTGACCGGACCCAATACCGTGGCTGACGCCATCGCCGCCGGGAAAGCGGCCGCGGCGGTGATCGACCGCTACCTCCGCGGCAGACAACTCCAGGAACCGTCCCAAGCCAGATTGCCGGAAGTCTTCCTGGAGCCGGCTCCGCTCGACGAGGAACAACGCGACGAGCTGGCGAGGGCCGAACCGGCCACGATCCCCGTCGAAGCGAGGAGGAAGAGCTTCGCCGAAGTGGAGCTCGTCCTCTCCGAGCAAGAAGCAACCACCGAGGCCCGAAGGTGCCTAAGGTGTGACCTGCGGTTCACGCAGTGTGAGAAGAACCTCGACACCAACGTCACGCCAGAAGCGAGAAAACCGGCATGACCACGTTGAACATCAACGGCCTGAGTGTTTCGGTCGACCAGGGCAGCACGTTGCTGGAGGCCGCCAGGTTCTTCGGCTTTCCCATCCCCACGCTCTGCCATCTTGATGGGCTGTCGCCCTATGGGGCCTGCCGGCTCTGTGTCGTCGAAATCGGAGAAGGGCCGAAAGCCAGGCTGGTTTCCTCGTGCACCTATCCGGCCGAGGAAGGGCTCCGGGTCCGCACGGCCTCGTCCCGCGTGCTGCGGGCGCGAAGAATGATCATCGAGCTGTTGCTGGCTTCCTGTCCCCAGTCGAAGACGATCCAGGACCTTGCCGCGGCCCACGGCGTACGCCACCAGCGTTTCAAGCAGGAATACGAGAACTGCATCCTTTGCGGCCTTTGCGTGCGGATGTGCGAGGAACAGATGATGGCCAAGGCCATCGGCTTCCGCCATCGGGGCTCGAAGCGGAGCATCGGCACGCCGTTCGACGTCAAGTCCGACGTCTGCCGGCAGTGCGGCGGCTGCATCTACGTGTGCCCCGCCTGTCAGCTTCGCTGCACCTATAACGAGCCGGGGAAAGCGATCTGCGGCGGCTGTGCCAATCTGACTCCTCCCTGCGTCGAAAAGGAACGATTCGACGACATGATGTGTTATATGGACCCTTGCGTCGCTTGCGAGATCCAGAAGAACCCATGAGCAACAGGAGCCCAGTGGACCATGATATCAGCGTTTTCCAAGGTAAACGCCTCGGCCGCGACCCTGACGAAGAACCGCACGGAGGATTCGATCGTGCCCTCCTCGGGGATGTGCGTCACCTGCGTGGACGGCTGCATCGGGATGTGCGAGATCGGCAAGTCGGCCTATCGCGGCCATGAGGTCCTGTATCCGCAGCCTTTCGGGGTGATCACTACCGCGGCCGAGAAGGCCTATCCCGTCGACTACTCGCACTTCAGCATCATGGGAACCGCCGTCGGTGCCCACGGCATCGAAGCCGACAGCGACAAGGCGATCTTCCCGGCGGTTCGTCTCGAAGTGAGTTTCGGTCACGACGACGGGATCAGGTTCCGACGCCCGTGGATCATTCCCGGGATCGGCTCGACCAACGTCGCCAAGAACAACTGGGAGGGCCTGGCGATCGGCTCCGCCCTGGCCGGAACGGGGCTCACCATCGGCGAGAACGTCGTCGGCATGGACCCCGAGGCGGCCTTCAAGAACGGCCGGGTCGTCGACACGGTCGATCTGAAACGGCGGGTGAGACTGTACCAGGACCATCAACGTGACGGCTACGGCGCGATCATCGTCCAGGCAAACATCGAGGACACCCGACTCGGTGCCCAGGAATACGCCATCGAAAAGCTCGGCGTCGAGTGCGTGGAGCTCAAGTGGGGGCAGGGCGCCAAAGACATCGGCGGCGAGGTGAAAATCAGGGATATCCAAAAGGCCCAAATGCTCCATCAGCGCGGCTACCTGGTCCTCCCCGACCCGACCAGCCCGGACGTCGTCCGAGAGTTCGAGCGAGGCACTTTCAAGGAATTCGAGCGGCATTCGCGGGTGGGAATGGTCACCGAGGAATCGTTCGCCGAGCGGGTGGAGCAGTTGCGCAGGGCCGGGGCTAAATACGTTTTTCTCAAGACCGGCGCCTATCGGCCCGCAGATCTCGCCAGGGCGGTACTTTTTGCCTCCCGGTACGGGATCGATCTTCTCACCGTCGACGGGGCAGGCGGCGGCACCGGGATGAGTCCCTGGCGGATGATGAACGAGTGGGGAGTCCCTCCGGTCGTCCTGCACTCCCTGTTGTATCAGTACGCCAAACGGATGGCCGACAAGGGCGAGCGGGTCCCCGCCCTGGCCCTGGCTGGTGGATTTGCCTTCGAAGATCAAATTTTCAAGGGCCTTGCCCTCGGCGCGCCGCTGGTGAAGCTGATCGGGATGGCCCGGGCCCCGATCGCCGCGGCGATGGTAGGCAAGACCATCGGACGTGCGATCGATGACCACCAGGTCCCGGTCTACATCGACCGGTTCGGCAGCTCGAAAGACGAGATTTTCGTGACCTCCGGCACCCTGCGCAAAGAGCTCGGCCACAAGGAGTTCGAGAAGCTCCCGCCCGGTGCCCTGGGACTTTACACCTACTACGAGCGCCTCGACCAAGGCCTGCGCCAGCTCATGGCCGGCAGCCGGAAGTTCGCCCTGGAGCACCTATCGCGGGACGACATCGCAGCCTTGACGCGTGAAGCGGCAGAGGTCAGCGGGATTCAGTCGATCGCGGATGCGGATCGAATGGAGGTCGATAGAATACTCGACAGTTGACCCTTCACGGTAAGGATCGCAGAAACAATAAGTAGGGCACGACTCCATCGTGCCAGGCACGTTGGAAACGTGCCCCACGGCCATATCGCGACAGTTGTTTCTTGCGCGATCCCAAGCCTTACCGGCCGGGATCCTTCTTCGTCCAGCCTGCGGGCGGCCAGCCATCTCGGTAACGACTTGCAGCGTGCACTTCTTGCCGTCACCTCATTTTGGCAGCGGATGCGCTCAGCCAGTCGGCCGGGAAGCGGTTCTTCTGGTCGTTGAAACACGAGTGGACCAGCCACGATACGTTTGCCAACCTGGAGGAGGCTCGGCTGAGCGTGTTCAAGTACATCGAGACGTTCTACAATCCGGTAAGACTTCACCAAGCTCTCGGCTATCTCTCACCCGACCAATACGAAGCCCAAAACGCCCCGGCAACAGCGGCGTAAAACAAGTCCCCTCCGGAGTCCGCCAGTCCTGGGCCATCGCAACTTTCTGACGGTGTTCTTGAAGGCCTTTCCCATTCTGCGCGTGGCCCTGCGCGTAGGGGGCGTCCTTTTCGTGATTGCGGCCTGGTTCGCCTGGATGCTGCGACCGGCGTGACAGGCTGGAAGCCTGGGCTACATCACCGAGAAGTAGATGTCCACGGCCAGGTCGAGGGCTTCGTTGGTCAGCTCGGTGGGCCGGTCGTGGTAGGCCGAGGCACTGCGGACCTGAAGCAAGAGGTCGCGGGGCTGGCAGAAGCGGAACGGCCGCCCCGCCTTCTTATAGTGCGTCTCGATCAGATAGTCGATCGCCTCCTCGCTATAGGCGATCCCCATGTTCGGGGCCATGATCTGGAAAAGGCCCCGAAACTCCTCTTCCGTGGGGTCGATCACCTCGATCTTGTACGGGATTCGCCGCAGGAACGCCTCGTCGACCAGCTCGCGGGGCTCCAGGTTGGTGGAGAAGACGATCAACTGGTCGAAGGGGACCTGGACTTTCTTGCCGTTGGCCAGATTGAGGAAGTCGTAGCGCTTCTCCAGCGGCACGATCCAGCGGTTGAGGAGCTGGTCGATGCTCATCCGCTGGCGGCCGAAGTCGTCGATCACCAGCGTGCCGCAGTTGCTCTTGAGCTGGAGCGGCGCTTCGCTGATCCCCGTCGAGGTGTTGAGCGTGACTTCCAGCGACGACATCGTCAGCTCGCCGCCCGCGACGATCGTGGGGCGGCGGACGCGGACCCAACGCTTGTCGATCTTCCGCTCGTCGTAGACGCCCCGGCACGACTCCACGGGCACGTCCTCGTGGTTGACCGGATCGTACAGGCGGATGATCTCGCCGTCGATGCCGATCGCCCGGGGGATCCAAATGCTCCGGCCGAAGCACGCGGTGACCCGCTCGGCGATGCTCGTCTTGCCGTTGCCCGGGGCGCCATAGAGGAAAAGCCCTCGCCCGGAGTTGATCGCGGGGCCCAGCCGGTCGAGCATCCTCTTGTTCATCAGCAGGTCTTCGAACGCGCGGTGGAGGTGCTCGGGCGTGGGGTGCTGCCGGGTGAGCGATTGGGCCTCGACGCTGGCCACGTAGTCGGAAAGCGCCACTGGGGCCGCGCCGAAGTAGGTGCAGTGGGCCGAGTAGCGCCGTGCGCGTTCCCGGCCGACGTCGGTCAACTGGTACTGGTAGTCGTTCATCGGCGCCGAGCCCTTGTGAACGACCAATTGATCGTTCTTCATCGAGCGCAGAAGCTCGTCGATGAGGCCGAAGGGGAGCTTGACCTGATCCGCGACGTCCCGCCCCACGGCGTCGCCGCGCGCCAAGAGGAACTTGAGGACCAAGGCCTCCACTTCGCTGTCGGTCAACTGGGCCTGGCGGAACGAATCGGGCTCCCGGGGGAAGAAGTCGTTGGTATCATCGGCGTCGGTTTCCTGCGGCGCGTCCTCGGGCTCCGGCTCTGCGCCTGCCTCGCCGGCGCCCAAACGCTTGATGCGATCGAGCAGGGAGTCGAGCTTCCTATCTCTGGCTTGGGTCTCGACGGGCGAGTCGTGGTCGGGCTCGGTGGCGGCGAGCTCGGACCAGGGATCGGCACCTGCGGCGCCTGCACCGGCCAGACGTGCCAGCAGACTGTCGTCGGAAGAAGGATTCATGAGTCGATCAGGGACTGCGTCGGATTGATCTCAGAGCGGTCTATCTCGCAAGAAGACGTGTCATCTTAAATCTAGCTTTCGCAGGGTTTGGGTCAAACCGTCGGGGGCGCGGGGCATCGGTCCGGGGGGGTGACAGCGGTCGAGCCGAGTCTTATAATTATTTGTTTTGGAGGGATTGCGGAGGACGAGAGCGTGGAGTCTACCGCCAGCGACCGAAGCCCGATCCGCATCGGGGCGGTCGCTTACCTGAATGCCCGGCCTCTGACGTGGTGTCTCGCCGGGTTGGCCCCGCACGCAGAGATCGTCGTGGATCTTCCCAGCCGGTTGGCCGACCAGTTGGCCCAAGGCCGGCTCGACGTCGCCCTGATCCCCTCGATCGAGCGCTGCCGCCACGCCGACTACGCGATCGTCTCCGACGCCTGCGTCGCCTGCGACGGGCCGGTCCGGAGCATCAAGCTTTACGGGCGCGTGCCGGTGGAGCGGATCCGCACGCTGGCCTTGGACGAAGGATCGCGGACCAGTGCTGCGCTTTCGCGGATTCTGCTCAAGGAGCGATTCGGGCTGGAGCCGGAGCTGGAGGAGCTGCCGATCGGAGCGTCGTTTGGGGAGACGGCGGCCGACGCCGTGATGCTGATCGGGGATCGGGCGATGCTCCCGGTGGACGGCCGGTTCGAGTTCGTCTGGGACTTGGGCGAAGAGTGGTCGAGCTGGACCGGCCTGCCGTTTGTGTTCGCGGTGTGGACCGCCCGGTCCGACGTGGACCTGCGCAATACGGGCGAGCTGTTGGCGGCCGCCCGCGACGAAGGAATCCGCCGGCTCGACGAGATTGCCCGGCACGAGGCCCCGCTGGTGGGCATCCCGGAGGAGGACTGCCGCAGCTACTTTCGCGACAACCTTCGTTTCCGGCTGGGCGAGCGGGAGCTCGAGGGAGTGGAGACGTTCTACCGGTTGGCCGCCAAACATCGGCTTGCCCCGACGGGGGTGAAACTTGTCTAGCGCGATCGCCAGCGTGCTGGATCGAGCCGTCGCCGGAGAGCGGCTTGGCCCCGAGCAGGCACTCGGTCTGTTGGAGTCGGATGATCTGGCCGCGCTGGCCCGGGCGGCGGACGCTCTCACCCGGCGTCTGCACCCCGAGCCGTATCGCACGTACAACATCGATCGGAACGTCAACTACACCAACGTCTGCGCGAGCGGCTGTCGCTTCTGCGCGTTCTCCCGGAAGCCCGGCGACCCGGACGGCTACGTGATCGACCGCGGGGAGCTCTATCGGAAGATCGAGGAGACGATCCGACTCGGCGGCGACCAGATCCTGTTGCAGGGAGGGATGCATCCGGAACTGACGCTCGATTGGTATGAAACGCTTCTCCGCGACGTTCGCCAGCGCTACCCGAAGATCAACGTCCACGGGTTCAGCCCGCCCGAGATCTACCACATGAGCCGGGTAGCCGGGCTTTCGGTGACGGCCGTGCTCGAGCGGCTCAAAGGGGCCGGCCTGGGAAGCCTGCCGGGCGGGGGGGCGGAGATCCTGGTGGACCGCGTGCGGCGCGCGGTCAGCCCGTCGAAGGTCTCCGCCGACGGCTGGCTCGACGTCTGCCGCCGCTGGCACGAGCTGGGCGGACGCGGCTCGGCCACGATGATGTTCGGGCACCTCGAAACCCTTGCCGACCGGATCGAGCACTTGGCACGATTACGCCAATTGCAGGATGAAACGCGCGGCTTTACCGCCTTTATCTGTTGGACGTTTCAACCGGGTCATACGGATCTGGCCGGGCTGCGCAAGGCGGGCCCGTTTGACTACCTGAAGACGCTGGCCGTGAGCCGCTTGTTCTTGGACAACTTCCCCAACCTCCAGGCCAGTTGGGTCACGCAGGGCCTGAAGATCGGCCAGATGGCCCTGCGGTTCGGGGCCAACGACATGGGAAGCCTGATGATTGAGGAGAACGTCGTGGCGGCGGCGGGCACGAGCTTCCGCACGAGCGAAGCGGAGATCCGCCGGGCGATTCGTGAGGCGGGCTATCTGCCCCGGCGGCGCAACGTCTTCTACGAGCTTGTCGACGGCCCCCCTACGAACGGTCGCACGGAAGTCGTAAGCTAGGATAGGGTAAGGGATTCCACCCGCGCAAGAGCGGAAGCAGCCATGATCCGAGTTCGTGGACTAACGAAACACTTCGCCGACCTGAAGCGGGGCAAGCTGGTGGCGCTGGACGGAATCAGCTTCCACGCCGAGCCGGGCCAGATCTACGGCCTCCTGGGGCCGAATGGGGCCGGCAAGACCACCGCCTTGCGAATCCTCAGCACGGTGCTCAAGCCCACGGCGGGGACGGCCACGATCAACGGGTTCGACGTCGTCACCCACTCCTCCCGCGCGCGGCACGAGATCGGATTCATGTCGGCCAACACGGCCGTCTACGATCGGATGACCGCGTGGGAGATGGTCGAGTACTTCGGCCTGCTCCACGGCATTCCCCGCGACAGGCTCGCGGAGCGGATGGAGCGATTGTTCGAGCGGCTGAAGATGAACGACATCCGCGACCTGCTGGGAGCGAAGATGTCGACGGGCATGAAGCAGAAGGTCTCCGTGGCCCGGGCGATCGTCCACGATCCGCCGGTGATGATCTTCGACGAGCCCACCTCGGGCCTGGACGTGCTCGTGGCCCGGGCGCTGTTGAAGACCGTGCTCGAGCTACGCGATCAGGGCAAGTGTATCGTCTTCTCCACCCACATCATGCGCGAGGCCGAAAAGCTCTGCGATCGGATCGCGATCGTGCACCGTGGGCATATCCTCACCGAGGGGACTTTGGAAGAGATTCGGGATCGGCACCAGGAGCACGACCTGGAAGAGCTGTTCTTCCAGTTGATCTCTCGCCACGACGAAAGCCACCCGCCGGAAGAGGAGAGGTAGCGCCCTCGACGGCGCCCGCAACACGCAGCGCATGACTTGGTCAAACGTCAAGCTGATTCTTTTCCGCGAGATCCGCGATCAGTCGCGGGATCGGCGCACCCTGTTCGTCATCGCCATCCTGCCGATGCTGCTCTATCCGCTGCTGTGGATGAGCTTCCTTCAGGTCGCGCAGTTCATCGAGAAGAAGCCGAGCAAGGTGCTGGTCGTGGGGGCCAGAGACCTGGGCGATCTGCCCCCGTTGGCGGAGAGTCGTCGGCCTGCCGGCGGGGAACCGGGCGGTCCCGCCGGAGCGCGGTCCGGCTACGCGGATTCGGCGCCTCCACTCGACTTGCACTTTGCGAGCGACGAGCCGCGCGGCGGCGAGCCGACCACGTGGGACCCCCGAGCCGAGGCACGCCGTGCCGTCGAGCAAGGCGACTACGACGCCGCCATCTACTTCCCGCCCGACTTCGCCGACCGAATCGACGCCTTCCAACAAGCCGTCGGCGAGCGACGCGAACCGGCCGAGCTGGACGAGCCGGGCGAGGAGCCGGTCCAAGACGACGCCCGGGAAGCGCCGCCCGGCGTGCCGAGGCCGGAAGTCTTCCATTCCAGCGCTACCGAGAAGTCGCAAATCGCCTTCGTCCGGGTCCGCATCGCGCTGGACCAATGGAGTCAGGAGATCGTGCGGCAGAAGCTGATCGAGGTGGGCTTGCCGACCGCCGCCGAGAAGCCGTTCGGCGTGGACACGGCGGACGTCGCCGAAGGGACCGGACGCCGCGGCACGGCCATGTGGTCCAAGGTGCTGCCGGTGCTGTTGCTGCTCTGGGCCATGACCGGGGCGTTCTATCCGGCGGTCGACCTTTGCGCCGGCGAGAAGGAACGAGGGACGCTCGAGACCCTGCTCTGTAGCCCCGCCGAGCGGAGCGAGATCGTGGTCGGCAAGCTGCTGACCGTGATGCTCTTCAGCATGGCGACGGCCGCGTGGAACCTGGTGATGATGGGCATGTCGGGCGGGTTGCTCTTGGCCCAGTTGCCCCAGTTCGGCCCGCCGCCGGCGACTTCGGCGATCTGGCTTGCGATCGTCTTGGTGCCCGTCTCGGCCATGTTCAGCGCGTTGGCCCTCGCCCTGGCCGCGTTCGCCCGAAGCACCAAGGAGGGACAGTACTACTTCCTGCCGCTGCTCTTGGTCACGATGCCGCTGGTCGTGTTGCCGATGGCTCCCGGCGTCGAATTGAACCTGGGCAACAGCCTGATCCCCGTGACGGGCGTGGTCCTCCTCCTGCGGAGCATGCTGGAGGGGAGCTTCTGGCAGGTTTGGCCGATGGTGTTCCCGGTGGCGGCGGTCACGCTCGTCTGTTGCGCGCTGGCAATCCGCTGGGCCGTGGAACAGTTCAACTCCGAGGCGGTCCTGTTCCGCGGGGGGGAGCGGCTCGACGTGGGCGCGTGGCTGCGACACCTGTTCCAGGACCGTCAGCCGACCCCCACCGTCGCTGCGGCCGTCTCTTGCGGCATCGTGATCCTGCTGGTCCGCTTCTTCGTGAGCCTCTCGATGCGGCAGCCGCAGGGATTTCAGGACTTCGCGGTGATCGCGCTGGTGACCCAACTGGCCGTGATCGCCGCGCCCACCCTGCTGATGACCGTGATGCTCACCAGCAGCCCGCGCCAGACGCTCCTGCTGCGGCGTCCTCGGGGGACCGCCCTGGTCGGGGCGGCGGCGTTGGCCGTCGTGCTCTATCCGACGGTCGACGTGCTCCGGGCCGCCGTCATGCGGCTCTATCCGATCAGCGACGAGATGCAGGAAGGACTCGCCCGGATGCTCGCCGGCTCCCCCAGCCTTGGGTACCTGCTGCTGGTCGTCGCCGTCGTCCCGGCGATCTGTGAAGAGCTCGCTTTCCGCGGCTTCATCCTGTCGGGCTTCCGACACCTGGGCCACCGGTGGAGGGCGATCGTGTACTCCGCCCTGCTGTTCGGGCTGACGCACGCGATTCTCCAGCAGCAGATCGTCGCGTTCGTGGTGGGCGTGGTGATCGGGCTCGTCGCGCTCCAGACCGGCAGCATCTGGCCGTGCATACTGTTCCACGCCATCCACAACGCCCTGGGCGTTGTCGTGGCTCAAGTCTCCGAGCGGATCACGCCCCAGCTTCTGGATCGCTGGCCGGCGCTTGCCTTGCTCGTGTCGCCGTCCCGGGACGGCATCCTGTTCCGATGGCCCGTCGTCCTCGCCAGCGCGGTGGCCACGCTCGCCCTGTTGGCCTGGTTTAAGCGTCTGCCCCACTGGAGATCGGCCGAAGAGGAACGGTACGAGGCGATCCGCCGGGCATCGCAGGACGAGGAGTGAGCGGCCCTATCACAGCTCCCCTCTCCCGCTCGCGGGAGAGGGGCTGGGGGTGAGGGCGTCGCGGCTCGGCGATCGTCCATCTTGCACCCGGTTGCGCCCAACGGTAGCTTGGGGCCAAACGGCCGCCACTGGCGGCTTTCCATCCACCGCACGTGTCCACGCGGCAAGACGGCCAAACCGTGCCCGAACCGACCGGCCAACCCGAGCTCCAAGCCCTCAAGGCCCGCTGCGTGTTCCCCGTCACTAGCGAGCCGATCCCAAACGGCCTGGTGACGATTCAAGGTGAGCGGATCGTGGCCGTTGGGCGTGAAACGCCGGCCGGCCACGTTCACGACTTGGGCAACGTGGCCATCGTCCCGGGCCTGGTCAACGCCCACACCCATCTCGAGTTCAGCGATCTGTCCGAGCCGCTGGGGAGACCGGGCATTGCGATGACCGATTGGGTGGGCGAAGTCATGCGATATCGACGCGGGGCCGGCTACGACCCGCGCGAGGCCGTGGCCGCCGGTCTGCGGGAAAGCGTGATCTGCGGTACGGCCCTTCTTGGCGAGATCGCACAGCCCGACTCGCCGACGAGCCTGTTTGAAACCGCCCCGACGGCGACGACCGTCTTCCTGGAGCTGATCGCCCCGACGGCCGACCGCGTCGATCCGGCGATCGAGTTGGCGCGCCGACATCTGGAGTCGGCCGGCCCATCCGGCCGCTGGCTCCCCGGACTCAGCCCGCATGCCCCGTACAGTGTACACCCGCGGTTACTGCGTCACGTGGCGGAACTCTCGCAGCACGGGCGATTTCCGATTGCCTTTCATCTGGCGGAATCCCGCGAAGAGATGGAATTGCTGGGCCGAGGCACCGGGCCGTTCCGCGATTTCCTCCAGCGCCTCGGCGCGTGGGACGCCGGAGCGTTCCCCGGAGGTCGCCGACCGCTCGACTACCTACGCGAGCTTGCCGCGGCCCACCGGGCCCTGGTGATCCACGGCAACTACCTGGACGACGAAGAAATCGCCTTCCTGGCCGCCCGCGCCGACCGGATGGCCGTGGTCTACTGTCCCCGCACGCACGCCCACATCGGGCACGCCGGTTATCCCTTGACCAAGCTGCTCCAGTCCGGGGCCACGGTCGCCTTGGGAACGGATAGCAGGGCGTCGTCGCCCGACCTGAGCGTGTTGGCCGAGATGCGGCTCGTCGCCCGCAAGCACGCGTCCATCCGGCCCGACACGGTGCTCCAGTTGGGCACGATCCTCGGGGCCCGGGCGTTGGGCCGCGACCACGTGCTCGGCAGCCTCCAGCCCGGCAAGCACGCCGACCTGGCGGCCGTGGCGCTGCCCGATCGCGACGCGCCCGACCCCCACGAGCTTCTGTTCGACTCGGACCTGCCCGTCGTGGCCGCGTGGCACCGGGGAAGGAGGGTCGATGAATGATGAATGATGATCCGTGTACAACGCCCATGTCCTCCCCGCCCGCGATCGACGGCTGGTTTCTGACCGGCGCCACGGCCGGCGGCAAGACGGGCGTGGGCGTGGAGCTGGCCCGGCGGATCGACGCGGAGATCGTCTCGCTCGACTCGATGGCTCTGTACCGGGGGATGGACGTCGGCACGGCCAAGCCGACGGCCGCC
>Ga0307378_10003150_pt1 | contig 24384 bp, 17 predicted proteins | sample UN1MG_FD_202238 | JGI IMG/M metagenome (GOLD analysis project Ga0307378, IMG submission 202238) | Soil microbial communities from Risofladan, Vaasa, Finland - UN-1 | ecosystem: Environmental > Terrestrial > Soil > Coastal area > Acid sulfate soil | place: Finland: Risofladan, Vaasa | collected...
ACAGAAGACTTATACATTCGATGTTAACAGCTGACTCAATCAATAATCCACATAAATTAATTAGTTCAGCTATAGAATTTGAAGGAGATTATTTTATTACAATGAGAAATTTCAACAAAAGTAATTATGTTAATTGTAACTTATGGGCTAATGCTATCGATTTAGCATTAAATATTAAAAATAAATTCCAAGTTAGTTTTTCTTTAAATTTTCCAAATTATGCTAATATTTCTGATATTCCTGAAATTGTGACTTGGTTAGTAAGTAAGAAAGCTCGCGATAATTTCATGAAAGATATGAGTAATGATTTCCTTAATAACCATCCTTTAACTAATGATGATAAAGTACTGAGTTTTTCAGAATTGATATGTTTAACAAGAACGAGTCCAGCAAAATCCTTAGGTTTATCAAATATCAAAGGAAATCTTGGTTTAGATGCAGATGGCGATCTAAATATCTTAGATACGAATATCAATGAAATAAATCTCTCTAAAGACTATAGTAAATTAAGGAATGCATTACAAAATATTGAATATGTTATAAAATCAGGGACAATTGTTAAAAAACAAAATGAATTCAACTTCAGTCATAATGGTTCAATATTCTGGTCTAATGGAAAAGTTGACGTAAAAGAAAAAGATTTTATTATGTCCAAAAAAAAAGAATTTTACCAAAAGTATTCCTCTGTTTTTTATGATTCTTATAAAATATCAATTGATAAGAATCTCTTAAGAAGAATTAATTAAATTTAATTCTTACTTTCTATTTGAAAAGATTTATTTAAGCCAAGTCGATTAATATTATACAATATAAAAGTAATTAATCTAATTCACAGCTTCAGGGATTAGAACGATAAAGTTACTTCCTTTTGAGTAATTTCCTTTAACTCTATCTTTAACCCAGATTTTGCCTTTATAGCTTTCTATAATTTTTTTCACGAGGGTTAATCCAAATCCCATTCCCCTTGAACCTTTTTCTTTGTTGAATCTTTTTATAAAAATTGTTTGTTTTATTTCATCAGAAATCCCAATGCCATTATCTCTAAATTCAAATTTAATGAATTTTATGTTTTTCTGTATTTCTTTAGAAATTTTTATGAGAATCTCTATTTTGGGCTTATCATTATAAGTTGCTGCATTGATTAACAGATTTTCAAAAACATCATTTAACAGATCATTACCTTGGACGAAAATATCATCTTGAAATGAATCGATAGCAATGTCAAGCTCTCTTAGTTTCTTGTTGACTAAAATAAAATTTACCGCATCTTTAAGAACTTTGATTGCATTGATGGTTTTAATAGAAGTCTCTGAATTGTCTAAAGAAGACAATTTTTGGACATTCACAACCATTTTTGCCCCTCTTGCGAGTTGATTCTTAATTATTTCATAATACTCGTTAATCTCACTCTCTCTTTGTTGGGCAATTAAGTATTTTTCACTAAGTTCTATTGCGATGTTTATATTAGTAAGTATGTTATTGATATCATGATAGAATAAATCTTTATAAAGTTCAGCTCGATCGTATGCTTCACGAAATTGCTTCTCTGATTGTTTTAATTTCTTTTCTGCTTCTTTCTTCTCAGTAATATCTCGAGTAAATCCATAAAAGCCAACTTTTTTTCCGCTAGAGTTAAATCTTAAATAAAAAGATCCTTCAAAAGTACGTATTTCTCCATCACTTCTTATAACTTGACTTTCAAAAGTCCCTTTTGGAAGATTATTTTTGTATAAATTATTAAAGATTTCGAAGACCTCTTTAATAGTATCTTTATCTACTGCAATTTTATAGCTCCTTCCTAATAGTTGTTCTTTAGGAATTCCTAAGTATCTACAAATATAATTGTTAACATAAGTATAATTTCCTTGTAGATCTACTTCAAAGTATCCGTCCTCAATATTTTCAATAATTTCTCTGTATCTTTCATCAGATTCCATAAATTATCCTTATACCTCTTTAATTTGAGTTATATATCTAAAAATTAAAACTATAGTGGTCTTCTCTGTATCAGATTTATAACTATGTGTTTTTAACTATAATATGAATTTAATATCTAGTAAAAAGATGATATTTAAGAGATTTAATTCTTTGTTAAGGGTTTTATTTATGTTTTAATACGTAGAATAAAAAAGGAACTTAAGATTTTAAAACCTCAATTTTTTTCTTTAACTGTTAATTTTTTGAAGTTAGCATCATTCAGAAATAAATAATCTTTATTTAAATCCTTCTTTCTAATCAATAGGTTAAATTTCTCTAGTTTATTAAGATAATTAGTAATTGTGTTATAGTGCATACGTAGTACCTTAACAATTTGATACTTAGAACAGCCTTTTTCATTTTTCTTCAGAAATTCAATAATTCTCATACATTTATCCTTAGAAATCGTGTGGAAGATTACATCATTTTTTGAACTCAATGAGAATAAAAAGTAGCTGATTTGATTCCTGAAAGTATGTTCCCTGATTAAATGAAATTTTTTCAAAATTGTTAAATGCCAATTAACTACATAGGGAGTTATTTTAAGCTTTTTCGATAGTATATTCTTATAAACTCCAGGATTTTGTTTAATCAAATTAAAAATCTGATTTCTATTTGAATTAAGTAATACAGATTTTCTTGTTAATTTTGATCCTTCGACAATTATATTCTTTTTAATAAGAGAATCAATTACTACTTTTATTCCATTATAATTTAAATTACCATTGACCTTATGTCTTGATTTAATGTATAATGCTGCTTTTTCTTTGTTGAAAATCCGATTAGAGTTAATAAATTCTTGAATTACTTCAAAAATTTTCCTCTCAACTTCTGTTAACTTAACTCCTTCTATTTCTCGAGGAATACCTTCTTTTGGTGCTTCCTGTGTTGAAAAATTAGTGAATAGTTCAAATAATTTTAAAGAAAAAATTGTACCAGAAATAATTGTAAAAATGAAATTTTTGTAGTTTCCCGAGAGCTCCTTAAAGTGACAATTAAAATCATTCTTTGGAATGTCCTTAACGGAGAGAGTCCAAATTAATTTATAATCAGTATTTAAAGAGTAAATACTTTCAAAAAGAAAATCATCAGTATTATAATCTGCTTTTTCATTTTCAATATTTTCAATTTCAAGTGATTTAATATAATTGAGAATTGATATAAAACTTAATATTATTAATAATAAAATTATGAGATTAACACTCGATCTTTTCTTCATATTCGCATCAGTCTTCTGAAATTATTACAATTGGATTTTCTTAAATAATGTTTCAACCTTTTTGTTTTATAAATTTATTCAAAAAAATTCTTTTTTGTCAAAAAAACCAATAAAGATCTCAATAATTTTCATTCATTAGTGACATTTTAATCCTCTTTTATATAAAACCATCAATCCAAAAAATGAATATATTCGTTTTTTATCTTGGTTGATTTAAATAAAACGGGACGAATAAGCTCATTATTGATATCCGAAATTTAAACCAACCTAAAAATTCTCAAAGCGAAATTTATATTGCGAGATCAAGAAATATCTAAAAAACAACGAAATAAAGAAGAAATATCTGGTTCTGAAACAGTTTTAGAAAAGATTAAAAGAAAGACACCATGGATTTTTGGAAATAAATTAAGGAAACCGAAAATACTTTTTCCTAAATTCAAATTTCGAAGGTTATCTCTTCCAATGCCTTTTAGATCATTAAGTCTTATTGCTATATACATAATTTTATTTATTCTTCAAACAGGGATCGTATATCTAATTATTAGAAAACCTCCCGCGATAGGAGTAGATAGTAGGGGAGATCCAGTGTTTGTAATTCCTGAAAATATGCATGATGCATATATTATTGAAAGTATTGTGGCTTCAATTTTATTGCTTTTTAGTTCTTTTGGGTTTATAATTCTGTACTACGCATCAAAATATGTTTATAATAAAAAATTTGCAGACTGGATTTTAATTATTGGAGTTATAATGATACTTATTACATTCTTTCTTCTCCAGTTTATACTTAAGATAAAAACACCCAAGCTGAACGAATGATGTATCTTGTTTGAAGGTTTAATTTCCTCAATATAATAATGAATTATGTCATTTATTTTGGATATTCAATCATTTCTGATTGTATACACTAATGTATATAAAGGAATTATACTTAATGTTTAAAAAGTAATTCAAGTTGAAAAAATAGTGATGGAATCATAGTCAGTAGAAGGAAGTATTTTATTTCTCGCATTATTATAATAGTAATTGTTTCGGAAGTAGTAACCGGTTTTATCCTTATGCCTTTTTCTATAATGTGTTCAGGCATCCAGGTAGTAACTTCAATTGATTGGGTAAAAACATGGGGTGGAAGTAATCAAGAAATGATGTTTGAAATGGCTGTAGATTCCTCGGGGGACTTTATTATCGCAGGTGAAATATGGAGTTATGGTGAAACTTTTAATGATATCTTTATAGTTAAGATAAATGAAACTTCTAGCTATAATGCCACGTGGGGAGATGCAATGCAAGAAGAATTTAGTGGAATGGTTTTAGATTCAGTTGATAATATATTCGTTACAGGTTCTAGTAAGGGCTATTTACCAGAAGTAAAAGACGTATTTTTGTTGAAGTATAAAAATAATCTCACATTAGAATGGTCTATTATATGGGGCGGGATTGGATTAGATTCTAGCCGCGGAATAGCCGTTGATTCCCTAGATAATATATACATTTCTGGAATGACTAATTATCCTAATTGTGACGTTTTTCTTGTAAAATACAATAACTCTGGATCTTTACAATGGAACCGTACTTGGAGTACAAAATCTAACAAAACAACTGAAGAAGTTTTATCATTGGTAATTGATTCTATGGATCAGATTTTTCTTGGTGTAAATACAAATATCACAGGATCAGAGTGGTTTTTACTGAAATATAATTCTACGGGTAATTTGCTATCAAATAGTTCATTTAGTAAGTATGTACCGGTTTATCAATTAGTTTTAGATTCTTCTGATAATTTATATGCTCTTGGATCCTACAATGACACTTATCTCACAAAATTTGATAATAATGGCAATCTAGAATGGAATCTAACATGTATACATAATGTTTTAAAAGGGACAGAAATTTTAGCTGTAGATCCTTCTGATAAAGTTTTTGTGATAGGGAATGAACTTATCAATACTTCAGCAATCATTTATGGGTATAATATGACTGATTACGATACTTATTTGATGAATTTCAACAACACTGGGAACTTAAACTGGAATCGTACAATATCAATGACGAATAATATATATCCTGAAATATTGACATTTGATCCCTTAGGAAATATATATTTTGGAGGATCACTTGAGATGATCGCACCTGGAAGTTTAAGTTATTCTATAAAAGTCTTTGATCATTTAGGTAACCGTATAAGGAGTGAAGGCGGTGGTTGTACAAAAGGGGATGGTTTCTGTAAAGGAATATACGCAGGATCACCGATAAATTTTGTTGCTGCCATAAATTCACCTTGTTACGGAGAAGGAGATTATGATATCAGAGTAGTTAATTATACTGAATCAGATTTTAGTAGTTGTCCCCCCGATCCTGATCCCTGGTTTCTTTTTAGTCTTCAAATAGGAATAAGTACTTGTTTCATAATTATAGGAATTGGTTATTTAGTGATAAAAGAGAAAAGAAAAAAGGTTCAATGAATAATATTTTCAACTCTATATAAATAGAATCTAATAATTCAAGCCTTTTAAGAGTTGAACTGTTGTAAACATATGTTTTCCACCTTTTCGCAGATAATCCATTGCCTCTTCGATTCCTTCAACAGTTAAATCGAACATTGGGACTATACTTGATATAATCTTCCGTGTCCACGGTGCCCATTCAGGTCTAATGAGTTCTGGATTTAACCAGACTACATTATTCTTAAAGTGATTCGCAAGTTCTTTAATATAGTAAATTCCAGGTAATTCATTTCGATGATAATAATAAATAGAGCCATATTTTTCCGTAAGTTCCCAACTTGCCATTGCAGCATCGCCAACAACTACAATTTTATATTTATTATCATACTTTTTCAAAAATTCACTGAATTCAATTGCTTCTTCTGGATTTCTTCTTGCATTGATATAAAGGCTCTCATAAAGACAATTATGGAAGTAAAAATATTTAAACGTACGCCAGTGTGACATATTATTTGCGGCAGAAAACAGTAGATTGACTAGATGCGCGTATGGTGTCATACTTCCACCAACGTCCATTAATAATATTAGTCTCACGTTGTTCTTCCTTTTTTTATCAAACACTATTTCAATATCTCCATAGTTTTTAGCAGTCTTGTCTATAGTCTTATCTAAATCGAGTTCATCTCTTTTTCCAATTTCTTCGAGTTTTTTAAGACGCTTTAGAGCAACTTTTATCTGTCTTGTATCGAGTACAATATCTTTCCGATAATCTTTAAAGATTCTTTTCTGAGCAATCTGCATTGCCATACGCATCCCTGAAGAACCCCCGATTCTCATACCCATTGGATTTTGACCCCCATGACCGAAGGGAGATGCTCCCTGAGTACCAATCCAGTGGTCTCCTCCATGGTGTTCTTCATCTTGTTTTTGCATTAATTCTTCGAAACGCTTTTGCATTTCTTCGAGATCAAAGAATTGACTGATCATTTCTTGGAAATTACCCTGTATTTCAGACATATCAAAGTTTTTCTCTAACCACTTCCAAATCTCATCTTTTATTTCATTTGGAGCGTTAATTAATAGTTTATCTCCAAATTCAGCACCGTATTTTTTCAATAATTCCTCTAAGAATTCTTCAAGATTATCAATATTTATATATTCTTGGTATTCTCTTAGTAGGAGTTGTAAACCTTCTATTAGTTCTGGGAGAGTTATATCTTTATTGAGCCAATCCCATATTTCTTGTTTAATATCTTCAGGGAATTGCACCATAGCTTCTTTGAAAAAGTTTGCAAAAGCAATGTCATATATATCAAAATGGTGTTCATTCTTGCACAATATTGAACGGGAAGTATAGTAAAACTCGAGCATATTATGGATAAGCCCTTTATTGAGCGCTTCCATTAGCGTCATATATTCAGTAATACTAACAGGCAAACGCTCTTTTAAGTAATAGAAATATTCAACAAACATTTACAAATATCATACAATTTAGTATTGCTTATAAATATAGAATTAACTATTAAATTTAGGTTTATGTATACTAAAGTTATATTTCATTATACCACTTCCTAATAAGATCTTTTTTTTTAATATATCTTAGATAATAGAGAGTTATTATAAGAGTGATGATTGATTCTACAATCCATAAAAGACTATATATTGTAAGGTTAGCTTCAAATGTGAAGGGACCAAGTGAAACCGATCCTATTGAAAGAATGGTATTAAGAGAAGAACGTTGTATTGGATGTGGTATTTGTGCTGCAAATTGCCCAAATGAAACTATAAAAATGATTAAAGTGCGAGATAATATCCCACCAGAAAAAAATATGATTGGAAATAAAACCTTCTTAGAACTAATATAATAAAAATTATTATATATTTAATTTTTTATTTTGTATCTTACAATTCCAAAAATACCAATAATTTTAAAACCATTGAGTTGCATCTACTTCTAATACTAAATCATTTAAAGTCGCAGCTCCAACAATTTTAACTCCCGGAATTAAATCCACTTTATCCCAACCTAGCATTCGTTTAGACGCTTCACATACTAAGATTTCAATACCCATGCTAAGAGTTTTATCAATCATTTCCTTTACACTTGGAAAGCCACCTAACTTAATTTTTTCAGCTTCTCCCGGTTTTAAAATTCTTAATGCCGTGCCCAAATAGTATACTATAGCTTTAATGTCCATTGCTTTTGCTGTTTGAGCTAACACTAATGGAGAATATTGCCGTTCTGGATCATGTGAGGTTTGTACATATAAAATTGTCTTTTCATTTTCAGATATAATTCATCACCTTCTTTTTTCTATTAATTTTTAATAAATTAGAACAATGATTATGGGATGACCAAAGTTATTAAATATCGCTTTTATATTCCAAAAATAAAGAATGTATTTTATATTAGAAATGTTAATATAGATTTCACTTAAGTTATAAAATATTTATTAATAGTAGAAAGTGTTTAAAAAAAACAATTGTACTAATTTAATGAGTTGCACATGAAATACATGGATCGAATGCTCTAATTATCCTCTGAATATTATTTTTCACTAAATTAATATCTCCTTTTCTTTCAAATAATTCTTTTGCGTAATTCGTAATCATTTCATTTATTAGTGGAATATTAAACTCAGTAGCAACAAATAATTTTATTCGATCAAGAGAATTATGATTGTCCACGTAATAATGATGTAAAAGTGTCCCTCTAGGGGCTTCAATAACACCGATCCCATCATGTTTTTTTACGGAATTCATAGAAGGGATTTCTTGTTTAATATTTAAATTATGATCATCTAAAATTTGTATACTCTGGAAACTTTCTATATACATTTCTAATAATCTCATAAAATTAGCAAATAAAATATTATTTTTCCATGGGTTATCAAAATATTCAAAGTAAGTCTGAATTTCATCTGTACCATAATTCTCGTTAATATTATATCTGGATAAAGGCCCCACTATGACATTTTTTTTATTATCAAAGTAAAAGTCAATTCCACGCAACTCAGGCTCCTTTCCAAAATAAGAAGAATATTTATGCTTTTCAAATTCTATCATATTTCTATTTGCTTCTTTGAATGATAAACTACCTGAATATCGATTATAATTTCTTAAATTCGAGAGACCAAGATAAATGAGATTTGGAGGATCGAATTCTTTAGGTGGTAATTGATGAGAAAATAATTCAATAAATTTTTCTATAATCCATTCTAAACTGATTAAAGCATTTTGAAATCTTTTTTTAGCGATTGAAATATTTTTTTTGGAAGGAGAATAAATAATTCCTCCAGGAATAATTGAAATTAAATGAACTGATCTACCCCCAAACAAATTATTAATTTCATTGCCAATTTTAATTAGTTCATATATATTTGAAGTTAATTGAGGGTCATAATTAATTAAATCATAAACAGTTGTAGTTTTTTGACTAATATTAAAAATGTTTAATAGATCTGGTAAAGTTTGGAAAAAGAAATTCATAGAATGGGATTTGATTAATTCTCCAGTCATTAAAATACGCCTTAAAAGTCTTGATTGTTCTGAAACCTTGATATTATATATATCCTCAATTGCTTTACAACTAGCGATTGCTTGAGAAGCATAACATAATCCACATATCCTAGGAACTATTTTTGGTATATCTAATAATTTCTTTCCGATTAAGAAATTTTCAAAACCTCTATAAATATTAAATTCAAAATTTACCAACGAAATTTCATCATTTTGAACTAAAATTTTTACATCACCATGCCCTTCAACGCGTTTACAAACATCAATTACTTTTAACAATTTTATCACCCTTTTAATTTTGGTCTCGAGAATCGATAAAAAATACCAGTGTAGTTTTTGAGTTCTTGAGATAAATTTATCAAACTCAAATAGTTAACAATATTAGAAGTAAAATCTTTTGATACTGGCCCTATACAACCTTCACAGGGAAGCCCCATCTTAATACACTTATGTTCACACCCATCTCGTGTTATAGGTCCTAAACATAAAATACCCTGTGCTAAAAAGCATTCAGAGTTTTCCTCATCAAGTCTAATCTCTTCAGGATTCGGAGTAATTTTTGAGATATTTATGTTTGAATTTATTTCCATGTTCCCTCTTAATGGGCATATCCCACACATGTTCTTTTCAGAGAGTTCTATTTCCTTATTTTCAACCAATCTAATTAGACAATTACCAAAAAGTTTCATAGGTGGTGGACAACCTGGAATGATACCATCAATTTCAATATAATTTGAAATTGGTTCTGCCACTTTTATATCTGATAGACTTAAAATTCCTCCAAAACAAGCACAAGTTCCTAGTGCATATATTTTTTTTGCTTGTTTTCGGATTTTTCGTAGGATAGGTATTTGATGTTCTTCAGAAACACATCCTTCAATTAAACAAATATCACAATCTTCCGTGTCTTTTACATCGGAAATAAACTGAAAGAAAATTATTTTGGTTCTTTCAAGGAATTGTGGAAAAATATCTAACGATATAAGAGAAGAGATGCATCCGCTACAAGAACTTAAAGATAATATTGCAAATTTAAGTTTCAAAGTTAACCTCCTCTAATAATGTATTATAAAATTTATTAGCTATTTCAGCAAACTTATTACCTTCAACAGCATTCATATGTTTGAGAATTATTCGTTCACGGTATTTGATCGGGATAATATTTTTTAATATCAATATTTTTTTTTCTACTTTCTCTACTCCATCAATATATCGACACGCATTTTTTCTACAACCGAATATCATCACTCCATCGAAACCTAACTCAAAAGATTTAATTATGAAATTTGTATCTATTCGACCAGTGCAAGGAACACTTAAAATAAAAATATTTGGACTATATGAGATCTTCTTAAGACCAGCATCATCTGCAGCAGCATAACCACAAGAGCGACAACAAAAAGCAATAATTTTAGGTTGTTTTCTGAATTTCGAAAAAATTTCAATTGATTTTAAAATCTTCTCAGAATTATCTATGTTTAAATCTATCGCATTAGTAGGGCATATACTAGCGCATGTTCCACACCCCTTACATTTAAATTTATCTATATTTACTTTTTCTGATTCTATTGTAATTGCATTGTAAGGACAAATTTTAGAACATAATCCACATAAGCCACATTTGTTATCATCGATTTCAATTCCACTAAACTCCGCTATCAAATAATCATGAGAGAGCAATGAAATGATTTTAATCGCCGTATTATTGGCTGTTGAAATGGTAGCATTATAATCTAATGGCCCAAATATAGTTCCAACTCCATATATTCCAGATGCTAATGTATCTTCACTCATAAAACCGTGATCATCCAATGTGAAATCCATTGTTTTTCGAAATGATTTTAAGTCTTTATTTGGTACTAATGTTTGATTTAACACAATTAAATCACTTGGATATTCTTTTGAATCGAATTTTACTATCTTTTGACCGTTTTTTTCAATTATTTTTACTTTATTGGAGTAATGTATTCTTGAATCCATGGATCTTAGTAAAAAGTCGTTTCCTTTTTTTATCTTACTTAAATCGTAAAAAATGTTGACTTTACAATCAGGATTTTTTACTTCAACATAATTTAAATATTTTAACGCAAGGATATCTTGAAGTTTATGTTGATGATCGGGATGTCCAGCATATTGAATAATTGAAATCGTCTTTGGAGGTGTTTTATCAGAAATTTTTACTATTTTACCTTCTGTGAAACCATCAGAAGATAACATTCTTTCAAATTCTGATGATGTAATGATATCATTTTGGGGGTTATAATGATATTCATCTAAATCTGAAAAAAGATCAGAACCGATAGCTATAACTTTAGTACCTACCTTCATTTCAATGGTTTCTGATTTTTCTGTCAAATCTATTGCTTTATTCGCACAAGCACGTTCACAAATTCTGCAATTAAGACAATTTTTAATATCGGATTGATCAATTAAAGGAACATAGGGAAAAGAATGAATAAATGGGATATAAATAATTTTTCTATTATTTAATCCAAATTCATACTCATTTTGTTTTTCAATACTACATACCTCTATGCATTGCTTACAACCAGTACATTTCTTTATATCTACATATCGCGGTCTTTTAATCAAATTAAGAGTAAAATTTCCAACTTCTCCTGAAACACTTTCTATTTCAGTATTAGTAAGTACTTTTACATTTTTTTCATTCACTAATTCACCTATTAATTCAGAAATGAAACATATAGAGCAATCGCCCATATTATGAATTCGATCCCACCTAGCTACTTTACCTCCTAAAGTTGGTGATTTCTCAATAACATATACTTTTATTCCTGCTCGAGCTAAGTTTAAAGCAAGTGTTATGCCCGCAATTCCACCCCCTAAAATTGCTGCACTTTTTTCAATTTCAACTCTTTTTACTTTTACTTTTTTTTGAAGACTGACGCGTTCAATTGCTGCTTCAATTAATAATTTTGCCTTTTCTAATGGAAGGGAGGGATCGATTTGATTTATTTCGAATTGATGTACCCAACAACATTGTTCTCTAATATTTGCAATTTCTATGTTAACATGGTCAATGACACCCTCAAAAATTCGTTTAAAAAGATGTTGATGAGTCCTTGGAGAGCACGCTGCTATTACAATCTTGTTTAAAAAATTATCTTTTACCCAATGTGTAATTTTATCAAAATTTTTTTGTTGACATAAATTTTCGAAGATTTTTAAAGAGACTACCTTTCTTAGCTTATTTACATATTTTTCAAGTGCTGTTATATTAATTACATTTGAAATTTCTGTATTGCAATTGCAAATTATTACTCCGATTCGGCTTATTTCGCTTCCCTTAGAATCTAAGTATTCATCAATGTTTTCTCCTGATAAAATTCTTTTGTTAAGATTTAGTATCTTTAATATACGTTTACCATCTTCCGTAAGAAAATATGATTTTTTATCTTTATTGATTAATGTACCAATTTTTTTGAGATGGAAATTTAACTGTCCTGTTGTTTCTAAACCCAATTTTTCCATTAAATCTGTATAGGGAATATAACCTTCTTTTTCTAAAAGGAGTAAGATCTTTCTTCTAAACGGATGAGATAATATAGAATATATATCCATAATTCTATTCCTTTTTTTTTCAAATAAATTATATTATATATTTTTAATAGAAAAAATAATTTTAAATTCAAAAATCACTATGACTATTTTGATTAACTTAATGATCTTTATGATAAATATTGTTGTCAAAGTATATAAATGTGACCCTTTTCCCATTTTGAATGTTCAAATATTGTCAAATATATATTAAAAAAGTCTTGATCATTATCATAAAATCGATAGATCTATTGTAGGGAATTAATTATATAAAGATCAGATTCGTACATTAAGTCAAAAAAAGACTAAAAATCTTGTCAAATTATTAAAATTTCTCTTATCATATTTTTTAAATTTACTTAAAATCTTGATTTAATCGGAATAAAATAAAAAAAATATATTTTTAACTTTTGCAAATTTTCAGTCCATTCAATTTCATGACTTTATTATATCAATATTAATAGATGGTGATGTTTTACTAGGTGAATTAAATGTCTGAGATACAGACCATGGTGAGAATTGGAGTTTATATCTGTAGATGAGGAGTTAATATTAGTGCTTCTGTCGATTGTGATCTTATTAGAGATTACGTTGAAGCCCTCCCAAATGTTATTGTTGCTAAAGTAAATGATTTTACTTGTAGTGATCCAGGACAAAAAATTATCAAAAATGATATTATAGATTTGGACTTAAATCGGGTGGTTGTTGCAGCTTGTACACCTAAAATTCATGAATCCACTTATCGATTAGTTTTAGTTGAAGCAGGATTAAATCCATATTACTTCCAAATGGTTAATCTTCGTGAACATTGCTCATTTATTCACTCGGGAAATAAGAGAAAAACTACTGAAAAAGCTATAAGGTTAGTGCAAGCAGGGATAAATCGTGCTAGAGAATTAGAAATAGTACCTTATAAAAAATTATCTGTAGAAAAATCAGTATTAATTATCGGCGCGGGTATTGCAGGTATGAATGCAGCATTAGATTTAGCAAATCAAGGAATAAATGTATATCTGGTCGAAAAAGAAGCTACAATTGGGGGAAAAATGGCACAATTAGATCGAATTTATCCAACGGACGATTGTGCTATATGAGTTCTCGCACCTATTATGGTTAGTACTTCAAAACATCCAAACATAACATTATTTACTTATAGTGAAATTATTAAATTTAGTGGCAACCCTGGAAACTATAATATTACAATACACAAAAAGCCTCGGTATATTAATGAAAGTAAGTGCACGGGCTGTGGATTATGTACAACAAAATGTCCAATAAAAGTACCTAACGAATTTGATAGAGGTATGGGCGAACGAAATGCAATTTATATACCTTTTCCCCAAGCAGTACCTAAAATTGCTCTAATTGATAAGAGTGTATGTATAGAATGTAAAAGTTGTCAAAGAATTTGCCTCGCAGAAGCTATTGATTTAGAACAAAGCTCGGAATATATCGATTTAAAAGTTGGTGCAGTGATAATTGCGACGGGATGGGATGAATATCCAATTATGAAAAATAATGAATACAAATATGGTATTTATCTTGATGTTATTACTCAAATAGAATTAGAACGTATGTTAAGTCCCGTTGGACCAACTGGGGGTCATGTGTGCAGAATTTCTGATGGGAAAATCCCAAAAACAGTCGCGATGATTCAGTGTGTGGGTTCAAGATCCTTAAACGGGAATCCCTATTGCTCAGGAGTATGTTGTAATGTTGCACTTAAAAATGCTCAATTGTTAAAACAAGAATATCCTGAGATGGAAATTGTTATTTTTTATATAGATATGCGGACTTGGGATAAAGGAAATGAGGAATATTATAGAAAAGCGAGAGAAGCGGGAATAATGATGATCCGAGGAAAAGTAGGAGATATACGAGAAGATCCAAGCATAAAAAAAATAAAAATTTCTGCTTCTTCAACTTTAACAGATGATTTCATTACGATGAATACTGATTTAGTCGTATTATCTACGGGAATGATCCCCTCTAAAAAAACAGCACAAATCGTTGAGACTTTAGGAATTGCTAAAGATATAAATGGATTTTTAACTGAAGTTCATGGATGCCTAAAACCTCAAGAGACAAATAATTTGGGTATTTTTATATGTGGTTGTGCTGCTGGACCTAAAAATATCCCTTATTCAGTATCAACTGCATTAGCTGCTGCAAGTAAAGTATCTACTTTACTTTCCAAAAACACAATTACTCAAGAATTAATCATCGCTGAAGTAAATGAAAATCTATGTATGGGTTGCTATAGATGTGAAAAACTCTGCAATTATAAAGCAATCAAGGTTAATGGAGAGAATATAGCGAAAGTAGATGACTTAAAATGTAAAGGTTGCGGAGTTTGTGTATCATCATGCCCCGCCAGAGCAATTGATATTAAATATTATAGAGATAAACAAATTACTGAAGAGATAAAAGGGATTTGTAGTACTGAACTTGAATATAAGGAAGAATATATTGAATCTATTGAACTTATTTGGAAAAAGATTGAAGCATTAGCTCCTTATCAAACATAATCTGAAAAAGAATGATCCTCTTAAAAAAATGTTAGTTGAGAGGAAACTGACCCATTGTATGGGTTTTCAGAAAAATATAAAATAATAATTGATAAAAATTTATATCATTAGTTTGTTTTAATATGATTTCTGATCTTTAAGGAAATTAATTTATTATACCAATCTAATTTCTTATTTTTCCACTCAATAGTTCTGTTAGATGGAACAATAAATTGCTCAATTATCCCTTTTGAAAGCATACTATTTATTACATTCTTACCATTATCAGTTCTAATTAGGATCATAGAATACCCTTCTGGAGCTCCAGATGCCCCAACACTAATATCTGTAAATCTTCCCGTGAATTCATCACATTCATGGCAATTATTTCTTACTGCAGGATTTAGAGTTTTTATATCGATCTCGAATTCTTTATTATCTTTGGTTTGGATAAAGAAATTCTTTTTTATCCAAGTTTTTTTGATATTAGTAGGATCGACTTTTATTTCTCTTTTTAAAATGTCATATAATTTGTCATAAATAAAATTCTCAAAACAAAAAAGACCTATAATATATTTAATGACATGAGCTGGTTTAACATGTAAAAATTTCATTTTATTAACAGCTCTACATTGGCAAGGAGTTCCAATAAATGCTATTCTTAGCTCGTCAATATCGAATATCTCCTTCTTCGTAAGAATTTCTTCCGGTATGTTATATAAATTTTTTAAAGGAAATATTTGAGGAGAAATAGAATAACGTGTGCCTGCTGATTTAAATAAATCTTCTTTATCAAATATAATTTTTGGAACGGGTTTAAAATTGTGGTCAAATTCCGAAACAATAGCGGCATCAATTTTATGTTTTTCAAATAAATATGTTAGAATTGCTGAAACGATCCCTCCATCTTGTCCAACTTTTTCTAATCCAGTATCTGTTGTTTTAGCAGCAAGAATTTTAACAATATTTCCAATATTATCTTTAATAGAATAAATCTCATTTAATTCTTTTAATAATACTTTAGTTTGAGGACAAATATAATAACAAACACCACATTTTGTACAATTTTCAACACTTTTTTCTGATTTAAACTCAGGATTATATCCCTTCATTTCAATAACATCAAAACCTTGACTTTCGCAATATGCTATGCAAGCACCACATGCACAGCATTTATTACCATTTATTATGTCATTTTTAAGATCTTCAAATGTTTTTACTTCATTTTGTAATAGTTTCTTATAAGCTAATTCGGTCATTATAATTCCTTTTTTTTAATTCTTTTTAAAATTATATTCAAATTCAAATATACCAGGTTTTTTAGGGATTCTTAATTCTCCAAATTCTTTAATTGTCTCTGTAAAATTTTTAATTAATTCAGAAAATTGCCTTCCCTCACTTGCTGAAATAGAGTGCAGTTCAAATCGATCTGCTTCAATTCCAAGATATTTTATTAATTTCTTTAAATGATTCATTCTAATTTGAGCGTATTCAAATCCTGTCATATAATGACAATCACCCATATGGCATCCAATAATTAATACTCCATCTATTCCATTATTAAAAGCTCGTAGAATGAATGTAGGATCAACCCTACTAGAACACATGACCCTAATAATTCTAATATTTGGGGGATATTGAAACCTCGAAACACCTGCTAAGTCTGCACCAGCATAACTACACCAATTACAGCAAAAAACTAATATATTTGGTTCAAATCCATTTTTTACCTTTTTTTTTATTATTAACAGGAAAAATCCCCCCAATTAAACGATTTCATAATCAATTATATCTAAGCTTGGTAATAAATCAATCATTTTGCTAATCTGAAATTTACTAAAATGATTTTGGTCAATAGCCCCAACTGAACATTCCACAACACAAGCTCCGCAGCCCTTACAAACAGCACTAATTATATGAGCCTTTTTCATAGATATATTATACAAACCCATCTCTTTACAAATTTCAACCAATTCAATAGCATTATAGGGGCAAATCTCAGTACATTTGCCGCATCCCATGCATTTTTCTTCATTTATATAAGAAGTAATACATTCAGCTTCTATTTCCCCCTTAACCATTATTATTGCTGCTCTTCCTGCAGCAGCATAAGCTTGAATAATGCTTTCACCAATCCATTTCGGCCAATGGGCTCCCCCACAAAGGAAGATACCTTCTGTAGCAAAATCAATTGGTCTAAGTTTTGCATCAGCTTCTAAGAAAAAGCCATCTGTATTTGTTGATACTTTTAACATTTTTGCTAATTGTTTTGTATCATCAGTAGGAACTTTTGGAGTAGCTAATATTAATAAATCAGTATCATATTCTATATTTGTTTGGGCGCCAATATTATTATATAAGATGTGGAGCTTTTCATTTGCATCACTGATTTTAATATCATCAATTGAACGATATCTTTCATAAGTTACTTTCTTTCTAAGACCTCGCCATAGATTTTCAGCATTTAAATCTGAGAATTGAAATTCTCTATATAAAATATGAATTTGTGCTTTAGGGTTGATATTTAATAATTTTTCAATATTTTTTAATGCTACACCACAACAGATATTTGAGCAATAAGCTTTTATATTATCTCCCCTATTAAATTGATCACTTCTTTGATCTACGCATAATATTATTGTAGCATTTTTAAATACGGGGACATCTTCATCTTTCAATGCAGTTAGTTCTGTTTGAGTAAGTATACGATTAGGATATTTTCCCGATAATTCCATCCATCTATTTGTTTTTATTTGTTTTGTTCCTGTAGAGACTATTATTGTACCTACATTGAATGTTGTGTATTTTGAACTGTCATGAACATTTTTAACTTTTACTTGATAATTTCCAACATAACCTTGAATATCTTCTATTTCTGAATTTAATAAAATATGAATACCAGATTTGTTTTTCAAACCAGAAATTTTCTGTAAAATTTCATTTTTCGTAATAGATATATAATATAAATCAATAAATTCAAGAGCGATACCTCCAAGAGAGGATTTCTTCTCTACAAGATAAATCTCAAATCCTTGATTTGCTAAATTATGTGCAGCAGTTATTCCTGCTATTCCACCACCAATTATTAAAGATGTCTTTTCAACTTTTTCTTTAATGGTTTCTAATGGTTTTAAATTAATTACCTTCGCTAAGTGCATTCTTATTAAATCACATGCTTTTTTAGTAGCCTTTTTAGGTTCATTTTGATGGACCCAGGAATCTTGGTTTCTAATGTTTACTAGTTCAAATAAAAATGGATTTAATCCTACTTCTCTTAGAGTATTTTTAAAAAGTTGTTCATGAGTTCGCGGGGTACAAGAAGCAACTATAAATCTATTAAGATTGTATTTTACAATTAGTTCTTTAATCCGTTCTTGTGAATCAGAACTACACGAATACATGTTTTCTTCAACATGGACAACATATGGTAATTTAGAAACATAATCTACTACTTTGGGAACATTAACGATACCTCCGATATTAATACCACACCTACAAACTAAAATACCTACACGGGGTTCATCCTCCGGTTTTACTGGTATTTCTGGAGGATAGTTCACTTTTATGATATTTTGAAATCTAACAGGATACAATTTCTCACTAATTTTAGCTGCACATGCAGAACCTTCAGCAACAGCCATTTGAATATCATTGGGTTTTCTAGAATAGCCTGTTACGAATATATTCTTTTTTTCCAGTAAAATTATATCTGTTTCACGAATATAACCTAAATCATCGCAATCCAAATTGAGTTTTTTTAATAGTTTATAATAAGAAGGAGGGGGAGATAGTGCACTAGCTAATATGGCCATATCAACTTCAAAAGTTCCAACTTTTCCTTTATCAATATCTTCGAAATATAACTTTAATTTTCCGTTATCTAAATTTTCTTTAATATATGAAACATGACCGTTCATATATTTGACATTATATTCAATCTTACTTTTTTCGATAAATTCGTAAAAGTTTTTACCTTTCGCTCTGATTTCTGTATTAAAAATATAACAATCAATACTTGGATCATGTTCTTTGACAACTATTGCTTCTTTAGCCGAATTCATACAACATATGGCAGAACAATATTTTTTACATTCAGGATGATGAACGTTTCTAGAACCTACACATTGTATAAAAGCAATTGACTGAGGATGTTTTTTATCATCTAATCTTATGATTTTACCACCTGTAGGCCCATTTGCTGATAAAAGACGCTCAAATTGCATATTAGATAAAACATTAGGGGAAGAACCAGCAAAAGAATTATAAACTTCTGGCATTTCTTGATTATATCCCGTAGCAATAACAATAGCCCCTACTTTCACATTTATTTCTTCTGGTTTTTGTAAAAAATCTATTGCTTCGGAATTACAAGCTTTAGCGCAAAGTCCACATATTCTATAATTTAAATATATGCATTTTGATTCATCAATGAGATAGATTGGGGGTACTGAAGATGGAAAAGGAATATATATAGCACCACGAGTTTTTAAATTAGTATCAAATTCACTAGGAATTCCTCTAACGGGACAGATTTCGCTACAATCTCCACATCCTTTACAGAGATCTTCTTTTAAATATCTTGGCTTTTTAATAATTGTTATTGTATAATCACCAGTAGTTCCTCTAATGTTTTTAACGTAAGAATAAGAAAATAACTCAATATTTGGATTTCTATATACGTCAACCATTTTTGGAGCTAAGATGCATAAACTACAATCAAGAGTTGGATATATTTTATCTAATTGGGCCATAGTTCCCCCTATTGTTGGTTTAATTTCAACTAAATATACTTTAAAACCTAACTTGGTTAGATCTAAGGACGCTTGTATCCCTGAGATTCCTCCCCCGATAACCAAAACATTACTCCATAAACTTGACATCTATCATAGCCCCAAAATAATTTTAATTTTAAATTGCCTTTTTTAAAAATAATTTAGAAAAGCATCAATAACTTTCCAATAAAACTTGCTAAATCTACCACCTTTATTTTATTTCTTAATTCATTATCTTCTTGATTTGAAGAAAGCTCATTTATATAACAATTAAAATGTGTAAGACATTTAGGGCAAGGAACAATTAAATAATCTGAATTAGTATTAATAGCTTCATTAATACGATTTTTTCTTAAAAGATGTGTATACTCATTGCAATTTGAAAATGCTGAAACACCACAACAATTAGCATCATCTTTAATATTTTCCATTTCAATTAAATCTACTCCTGGAATTTGTTTAATTAATTCTCTTGGGATATTATATAACTTATCCGCTAACCGCCCCATCCGACAAGAATCATGATAAGTCACCTTAATGTCAGAAATATAAGGGAATCTTACATTTTTGAGTATTTTTTCTTCAAGAAAAAATTCAGAAAAATGCATCACTTTAAAATCAAAATTGTCTATTATTTTTGGATAATCAAATTTCCATGTTCTATATCCTTCAGCACATCCAACAATTACAGTTTTTACACCAGCGTTTCTATAAAGCTGAGTGTTATATTCGGCAAATTTTTTAAAAGTTTCAATATCTCCCTTACCCCATAGAACATCATGTCCACAGCATTTTTCATTTAAAACAACTGGCACAATCTCGGCTTCATTAAGTAAACTTATTATTGTAATAGGTGTATTAGTATATTTTAAATCTAAATTATAAAATACTTCTTCCATTAAAGGTAAACATCCAATAAAATAAGCAATCTCTCCTGATTCCGCCGTTTTTAACCCCTTCTCCTTTAAAAATTCTAATTTATCTGGATTTATCAGATTTTCTGCCATTATATTCCAGATTAGTGGAAAAATTTGATTATGTGTCTCACACTGAACAATTCTATCCATTTGTATTTGATCGTTTCTAGAACTCTTTCTCAATTCTAAAATTAATTTAGGTATATTTATGCCATTATTCTCTTGACTCATTGGACAATAAATTGTACATTGCCCACAAGTAAGACAAGTCCATATGTTATGTTTCTTTGCAACTTCTCCCACCGAAGAAAAAATTAAATCCCCTACTAACTTTCGTGGAAAAAACAAGTTTAAGTGTGAGAGTGGACACACATTTACACATCGATTGCAAGCATAACAAAAATTTGACGTTGCAATAACATTTTTAATGCTTTCACCTAGAATTTGGTAATCTGAATTATCAGGTTCAATTTCATGATTAATATAAGATACCATTGAAAATTATTCCTCGATATACCATTCAAAATACCCGCATTTAGAACATACGTATGTTCTAACATTAGGCGCTCTACGTCTGTATACATAATCATTATTTTCCAGCATTGCACCACATTTATAGCAAAATTCTTTTATTTCTCTCTTTTGTACTAAAATTCGTATATCACCTTCTTTTTTTAAACAAGATTAATGAAATGAGTTTAAAAATTTCGTTTCCTCTTGATTATAAGAAATTTTCAAAATGATCTATTTCTAAGATAGGAAAGGTAATTCATACTTAAAAATTCTTGCTCTGAATTTTCTTTTTCTATCACTTCATTGATTGAATATAATATTTCTGTACTAGAGATCCAAATATTTTAATTTTATTGATAGGAGAATTATTCAATTATAGAAAAAATATTGAAGGAATTAGGAAATTATATTTTTGATTTATAAATATTAATTAACATTATTATAGATATATATCAAATATTTAGAAAAATTTACAGATTTGTTATATTTTACTTTACATATTTGTCTTTATCTGTTAATAAAAATTTATAAATTTATTACAAAGAATCACCTTTTTGAGTAAAAAATACCATATAAGTTGAAATTAACGATTCTATTCTTATTACTTAAGATCAAAAAATAATTAAAATGCTGAAATTATTTAGTTGTCAAAAAGTTTGACAAATTTTATTTTCAATTTAAATTTTTAAAAAAGAGTCATTGTTGAAGAAGGTCAAAATGTCTAATATTTCCAATGAAAATAAAAGTTACCAAAAGTAAGTTTTGAAAAATTAATTTGTCAAAATGATAAAAATTTTTCTTATCAAACTATTTAAATTCTAATCAGATTATAATATAATTAGAATTAACCTCATAGCTCAGAAAGATAGAACGGGTTCATCTTATGAGGTTATGATAGTTATATTAAGAAATATTAATAAAAAAGAAAGAGGAAGGGAATTAAAATGGAAGTGTTAGAATTAAAACCAATAACCAACAAAAAAATTACTATATATTTAATAGACAAAATTAGAATTAATCCTGAACTTAATGATATTGATCTATTAAAGGAATTGGTAAATAGGACTGATATTTCTTTTATTACAGTTGAAATGAATAATGAAAACTTTAAAGAGTTTAAAAATTCCAATCTTTCAATTATCATAAGTGCTCTAAACCTAGAATATCACTTATTAGATATACCAGAGTATGCATATGGATATCTTTTTGAAGAGATAAATAAGAAAGAAGAGCAAATTAGAGAGTTATTAACAGAATATAGAAATATAGCTGATAAAAACTCTCTTAAAGGGCTAAATTTAAAATCCTGGATTGATGTCCTTAAAAAGGAAGTCGATCACGATAAAAGCATTCTAGAAACAAAAACAAGACCACAATGGATTGTTAAAAAAATTTTGGATTTAGTAAGATTGCATGAAGATGAGGAATTATGTGTTATTCATTTTTTCCATGAAAGAACTCTATTAGAAATAACTAAACAATTAAGAGAGCTTCATATAGAAGTAATTGCTTATGAATTGAATAATTTTCATAATATCCAAAATATAATTATAAAACAAGAGGGGAATAATTAATGGAAGTTTTAGAATTAAAACCTTTAAAAAAAAAAAGTTTAAAATTGGTCTTAATAGAAAGTGAGTTTCCAATAGATTGGTGGTTTGAACCCACAGCACAGAAAAAACACGACTTAGTATGGAATTTGCACCTAATTTCGAGGGAGTATCTTAATCTGATTGAAAAGCTTATTGATAAATATAATCCTGATTTCGCCATCGAAGAGAAAGGAAGTCGATGGGAAGATACAATATCCAACGAAGATCCATTAGACGTATTATTTAGAGAAAAAAATATCCCATATAAAATGGTAGATATTTCAGAAAACGCAGAAAATTATCTTTCCTCAAATTTAGAGGACCAAAGAGTGCTTATAAAACAATTAATAAAATCAATTGAAGATACTCAAAAGAATAATGAAAAAAAAAATCTAAAAAATGATTTCGAATTTCAACGAATGGCTTTATGGAGGGAATATTTAACGCAAGAATATGATTTTCAAGAAAGTGAAATAAGATATAATGTTCGAGAAGCTTGGATGATGATGGGAATTCTAAAATTTGCGAAACAGATGACTGAAAAAAAGTTAATGGCATTCTTCATCTGTGATTCAAGACACTTTGAAGGAATAAGAAAATTGACAGAAGAGTTAGGCATTGAAACTGAAGAAATTAAAATTAAAAGGTCAGCAAAAATAATAAATAATCCAGGTTCTAATTCAATCAAAAATATAATTGGAAAAAGTATACTCGAATTATCTCCGATTAAAGTGAAAAAAAAAGAATCATTAGAAAAGATATGTTATTTTTTTGATACTGATGATAATGCTTCTCCTTTCGATATAAATATGGCTTATGATGCAAATTTTGATGTAGTTATACCTATTAGCAAAATGACTGCTGATAAAGTACCAAAACTCGTACAAGATGCGATTTTTTCTCGTAAACCAAAAGCACCGACAACTTTCTTTATTGGTGGATCAAATGTAAAAGAAGGAGAAAAAATTGCTAAAAAAGTTATTGAGTCTTTAGTACCCCCATTTGAATGCCCCGTGATAATAGATCCTCGTGGTTCACATACCACCGCTTCTTCTGTAGTTGCGAAAACGATGGAATTTGCTAGAGAACGTGATATATATGATTTAAAAGGTAAAAAAGTAGTTATTTTAGGAGCAGGTCCAGTTGGGAGAATTGCAGCTATAATTGCGGCAAAATTAAATTGTAAAACGTATTTAGTAGAAACTTGGGAAAAATCGAATAAAGAATTTATAAAACAGCTAGTTAAAGAATTAAACGAAGAAGTTGGAGAAAATGAAATTATTGGTGTTTTTGCACCTAATGATGAAAAGAAATTAGAAATAATAAAGAGTGCAGATATTATATGGTCCTTAGCAGCAGTAGGAGT
>Ga0307378_10003152_pt1 | contig 24365 bp, 22 predicted proteins | sample UN1MG_FD_202238 | JGI IMG/M metagenome (GOLD analysis project Ga0307378, IMG submission 202238) | Soil microbial communities from Risofladan, Vaasa, Finland - UN-1 | ecosystem: Environmental > Terrestrial > Soil > Coastal area > Acid sulfate soil | place: Finland: Risofladan, Vaasa | collected...
CAACGAGTGATTTGTTCATTTTGCTCCTTTTTATAGTAGTTGATTATTCACCTGCACATTATGATTTCCTGAGGGATGTCGTTAAGCCTTTCAGCTTCTGTTTTGGTGACAACAAATTCGTCTTCCACCGAGAATTTACCGAGATTAGGAATGACAATTTGTGGCTCTAGCGAAATAACTGTGTTTGCCCTTAATCTAGTGTCCTCATAAGCATTATCATGGGGTATTTTTTGAAAACCGATAAATGGCCATTCGTGTACTTCAAGACCTACCCCATGACCTCCCCCCCAGGACTCCTCTGCTGGCCAGTTTTCCCTATAAATTCTGCGTACTGCTTTATCAACATCAGAGGTTAAGGCGCCTTCACGGGCAGCTTTTCTACCGGCTTCCTGTGCCTGTTTCAGCACCTGGAAAACATCTTTTTGAGTCTGACTGGGCTGTCCCACTATAAAAGGCCTTGATATATCACAACAATAACCAGCATACATGGTGCCAAAATCCAAGAGGAATATATCACCCTGCTGTAAACGCCTTTGGCCACATTTCCACCACCATGTGTGGTACTTTGAGTCTGGCCCGGATGAGACTATTGTATAATGGGGGAAGAATTCAGACCCCGCAATACGACATACCCTTTCAATCTCCGCAGTGATTTCCAAGTCGAGTATTCCAGGTCGGGCGAATCGAGCTGCTGCCTCTATTCCCTCCTTTGCAATCCTGGATGCTTCACGGATGCACTGAAGCTCCCAGTCTGATTTAACGATTCTCTCGTTCTCAATGATGTCTGAGGCTGGTTCCACCCGGGAAAATGCCTCTTCTTTTTGGAAGCAGGCATATAAGGCGGGGCTCATAGAGTACTCTCCCACTATGCCAATTTTGGGCTTCTTCAATCCTATCTTCCGCAAATACTTTCTGACAGTGTCCACATGGTTTGCCGATAGCTCAATCTCCTCTACCCATGTATATACAGAAGCGAAATATTCCGCCTCTTCAATTTCCAATAGAGCACCGGATTTCTCGTCTTGAGGTAGCACCATCATTGTATCGCTATAGTAGGGCTCCTGGTTAGACATGTACACTACGTGTCCCCTCTGACCAAAACGGAGACTGCCTGGACATGAGTAAATTATCAACGCGTCAAAGCCTCGCTTCTCCATTTGCTTGCGGACGTTCTTTAGTCGCCTGAGGAATTCCTCTTCCGGCGGCATCGGACGGGTTGTTATGTTCTTTTCCATTAATTCTTCCTTTCTGACCTTCGCAGTCTTTTTCGGGCGTCTTCTGTTTCATTCATAGGCAGCACCTCCACTAGTGGCTTCAGGTCTTGTCCATTGCGGCGATTACAGTCGGAGCTGACCTGACCCCAACAGCGATACCACTTGTTAAGTCATAATTAGTATAGCTTCAGGTGCTGGTGGGCGGTATCTCAGGGCACTATGAGGGCGCACCTGATTATACTCCCTTCGCCATTGCTCTATCAAGACCTTAGCTTCCCCCAGAGCGGGCTGCCAGAATGGCTAAACATTCCCGACTATATTCATCGATTACATGCAGTAATTTGAAGGCTTTGCCATTAGCCGTTCGGTCTATTATGAGATCGTAACTCCACACATGGTCCTTATACTTTGGCTTGAGCCGGATACAGGACCCGTCATTAAGTCATAATCTACCCCGTTTGGATTGTTTCTGTGGCACCTTCAACCCTTCCTTTCTCCAGATTCTTTCCACCCTTTTATGGTTCACTCTCCACCCATACTCATCATTTAATAATGCCGTTATCCTCCGATAACCATATTTCCCATACTTAGCCGCCAGGGTAATAATATCATCAGTAAGTTGCTGCTCATCGGATGGTGGCGATAGATTGCGGCGTTTAGTAGCTCTGGCTTGCTCCAATACCTTACATGCCCGTCTTCCCGAGAGCGCTAGCTTCTGAGATACCTGTGACATCATATTACGTCTCTTTGACGGGCTTAGAAGTTTCCCCGTGAGACTTCCTTGAGAATGGCATTATCCAAAGAGATAGATCTGCCACCAGCTTCCTTAAACGGGAGTTCTCCTGCTCTAATTCCTTAAGCCGACGAGCTTGGTCTACTCTCATCCCACCGTATTCCTTACGCCAGCGATAATAGGTATGGTCGCTAACCCCTATTCTTTTGCTGGCAACGGCAATGGTAGCTCCCTGGACGAGTAGGTTCTCAGCTTCCCTCAGTTTGTTGATGATCTGTTCCGGTGCATAGCTTTTCTTGGCCATCTGTTCCCCCTTTTACGAGATTATAACTGGTCTCATTTTAGGGGGTCAGGTCAGGGTGTCACATTGGATTTGTATCTTTTAATCAGGGTATCACAGGTTCGAATCCTGTATGGCCTACCAAACACCACTTTTGCGAAACCGCTCTGCTCCTTTTCATCATTTTCATTGGTTAGGTTCAGCCGGCAGAGTATCTTTCTCGACTTCAGGTCCTCTGACGGTAGGACTTTGATTCCCAGCTTGGCAACGAGGTCGGACTTCTCTTCGAAGGCTGATTCCATCAGGTTTCGGTCACGGAGAGCCTTCAATTCCCGCCGCAGCAATTCCGCTTCCAGGGCGCTAAGACTCTTGTTTGCCATCTGCCTTTGCAGTCTCTCCATCTCGGCCTCCGCTCGGGCAATAGCCTGGCGATGCTCGGCAAGTTTAGCTTGCACTTCCTCGGGCGTGTAGAATCCTTTTTCCCAGCCCTCCTGAACCTTGTCGACCCGCCGTTTTGCCTGGCTGATCTTCAGTTGCTCAACTCTCATGAGCTTCTCCAGATCTGAGTTGTGAGACAACTCCACAACCAGTTGCTGTTCGAGCCAGGCATCGCTGTTCATGATGGCGCAGATCTCTCCCCAAATATCATCGTCCCAGGTTCCCGGAACAAAGCGATTGAAGGTGCAGATATCCTGCAGCCACGGTCGATAATGCGCTCGACAGTAGTAATACACCTGGTCGGTACCCCTCTTACGTAGCACAGACATGGGTTTGCCACATTGCGGACATAGCATGCGGGTACGGAACAATGCCTGTATCTTCTTTCCTTGCTTACCTCTCCCACGGCCCCTCTCCCTCAGGTTGTTGTTCGCCCGTAGCCACCGCTCCTTGCCGGTGAGAGCCGGCACTTGGAAGACCATCTTCTCAGTCTCAGGTTTTGGCCGTGACAGAGTCCTCTTTATGCCAAGGGTTAGGTCCCCTAGAGGTTTGTCAGGGTTGGGAACACGCCCATTGGCATTGTACTCGGCCTCTCCGGTGTAGCACCGACGATAGACTATGTCGATTACCGTACTAGGAGCCCAAGAGGATCTGCATGGTGGGCGGATGCCGAGGTCATCTAGCTTATGGGCAACCCAGTAGGCTGTTCGTGCTTCATCGCCGATCCATATGAAGATCTGTGTCACCACCCAGGCCGGACTGTGGTAGATCGGCTGTCCGTCGGGTCCCAGTTCATCCACTTCCCACCACGCACGAAGTACCCTGGCTTTGCCCGTTCCAGCCTCGAAGATCTTCTCGGCCCGGTAGACATAGCCATAGGATGCCTTTTGCGAGGGCACCTTGCCAGCCAAGATGCGGCTTATATTGCCGGCCAGGGCGCTTTCCCGGTTCGTCTTCACTCTCAGATAGTTGCCCAGGGATATTCCGGACCGTGCAAACATGCTGCCGATGTCGGTGCCGCTAGGAGCATCCCCGTATATGAACCGGATTCCGTAGTACTGGCACTCCTTTTCAAACGCCTGCCGGTGGTAGTCGTCCATCGAGAGCCTTCCCAGAGTCGGTATGATCACTCCGGAGATGCGCCTCCGTGGCATTAGTTCTGTCCGCAGCCGACCCATCCCAAGACGATCAAGGTCCTCGCTGGTATGGACATCATAGATCACGTATTCTCTTGGGATGATCACATCCGCCTGCTTGGCCAGCTTGGCAGAGGTAAGCAGGTACTCCGCCAGACGATCATTCTCCGCCTGTTCCCTCGAAGATTGTCTGGCATAAGCTGCCCACCAGTGCCTTAGGCTCAAGTCGCATCCTGTGATGCCGAATCCAACCTCATAGCCGGCTGCCTTGGCCGCTTCGACAATATAGCGATCCAATCTTTCTTTGCTCATAACTTCCGCTGTTGCCATTTTCACCTCCTGAATAGCCAATCATTTATGGTACCTGCATCTTCTCCGGTAACCTGCGATTCCAAAAACTCCCAGTTGCTAACCGCCTCATTGACCTCATGCTGCCCGCTTATCACTGACTGTGACCAAAGGCAGCGCATTGCGAACGCAAGTTGGAGCACCCGCGCCAGGGATTCATCACCGTCGTCACCAAAGTACCTCACAGCGAGGTTACGGGTCTTGGCAATGAGGTCGTCACCCATTACGATGTCTAGCTCCATCATCTCCAACGCAATATCTCCAAAGCCGCTTGAGGCTATCACAAACTAGACGTTTCACAGCTATTACGCCTTGGCCTGGCCACAGGACGTTGGCCTCGGCTGTAATCTGCTTCATCATATCCTCTGTGATCCTAAACCTTAATCTTGCCATTCATCCAACACTTTTTTATTATGTTCAATGGGCATACGAAGGAGGCAGACCACCTCATTTCGCTGCTCAAGGCGGTGAGTACCTAAACCACTCACCGCTATCTTACTTATTGTCAGGATTGTTGTTGTCCCGTGTCAGACTCCTCCAATACCTCGAAGCGGAACTTGATCCGTTCGCCATTTGGCCCAAGCGCCACCATAGCGTTAGGACCATATTCTGTTGGTTCACCGACGAAGGTGAATGTCCACCCTGGCATCCTACGCGCCAAAATATTTCTGAGCCTTGCATCCATGTCCTTCCCATCCCGTGCGGCACAAATATTCTCAACATCTGCCTTCAATACAAAATGGTTCCTCCCGATTCGGACACAGTCAAGTTTGCCACTTTTTAGCCAGCGGTGCATTGTGACACGGCTCACATCACAAAGCTCTGCCGCCTCAGCCACAGATAGAAGATCAGTCCAATTCAGTGTGTTAGCTCTCATGTAATTTCTGTTCCCCCAATTGATTCAATCGTTACAAATATATTAACATGCGCCTCTTAAATTGTCAAGCGCCGTGGGCTTTTGTGACAAGAAATTATTACTAGATTTTAGAGGAAATTTTTGAAAATCTTGTTGGAAATAGCTAGCGCTCTTTCCATAAATGGGTTCTTCAGGAAAGCTAACAAAGAACACTGACTATGTACCTGTCAACAGCGATGTTTGCGATATGAACAAGGAAGAGACAATTGGGCGAGCTACATTATTTGATGGAAATGCGTGCCGGTCAAATCACTGAAAAGCTATGAATAATGGCGCCGGTATCCAATCGCCCTCCTTCTGTTGTAAGCCACATTGAACATTTCAAGTCATTGTGCAACAATCCAGGCTAATGTGCAATTTCACCTCCACACATACTCTGGTCTTTCCCTTCCCCACCTCGTCGCCTATACAACCACTGCCACTGAAGGCGGCACAGACAAGCCTATCATGTCTATCTTACCAGCCCAAGTGGTGTCAATGAGTGTCGTGCTCATGGTCACAGTGAACAATAGCACGACTACCTCTACCGGCTCCATTGCTGGATGCGCACTGATGAACTCAGCCATTGGTAGGCCGACTGTGTAATGGCAACTGTGCCGCAGGGACAATAGATTCCAGCTGATAGGCCTGGTTAGTATTCTGTCCCCGGAATTCCAAGACCTGCCCTGGCCTTGCAGAGACTCGCAAGGAAAAGCTAGCTTTACTCTGGATATTTTGTCAGAACCATCGCGCATCCTACCTCCCAGCAGGAACTTCGCGGGGGAGCATGACTCTGCCCGCTAGTTCACCAGTATGTCCTCCTTCTCTCACCGCAATTTTACCGTTCACTATCACGTATTCCACGCCGTCAGGATACTGATGCGGGTTCTGATAAGTGGCCCTATCCGTGATGGTTTCTGGGTTAAATATAGTAATGTCTGCACGCATTCCTTCTCTGATGATTCCTCTATCTCTTAGCCCCAATTTCTGCGCCGGTAACGACGTCATCTTTCGTATGGCATTTTCAAGCGTCAATATCCTTTCTTCCCTTACGTATTTTCCCAACACTCTGGGAAAGCTACCGTAGCTTCTCGGATGAGGCTTACCCTTGCCCAAGACTCCGTACGGCGCAACTGCCGAGGCGTCCGTTCCTATCATTGACACAGGATGCTGTAAAACGGTGCAAACATCATCTTCGCACATGAGAAAACGCACGATGGTTATAGCTGCGTCGTCTATTAGAAGGTCAAATACAAGCTCGAACGCATCCATATGTTTCGTTTGGGCAATTTCGCTAACGGTTTTTCCTTCAAGATCTGGATGGTTCTTGCATCGAGCTATTTGGGTGACATCCCATCTGTCGACTTCTAGCAGGCTTGCCCGATCTGGTGATTCTTCTCTCATCTCTCTGATTAGCCTAGCACGGGTTTCCGCACCTGTTAGTCTTTGAACAAGTTTTTCGGTTCCTCCTGCATGAGCCCAGTGGGGAAGCATCGCGCTTAATACGGTGCTTGCAGCCACATATGGGTAAACATCGCAAGTTATGTCTATTCCTCTACCTCTAACGTCTTCGATCATCTTGAGGCTTTCTTTGACTTTCCCCCAATTCGCCTTTCCCCTAGCTTTGTGGTGAGAAATCTCAACAGGTACCCCGGCTTCTTCGCCTATTTCTATGGCCTCTTTCACAGACTCAAGCAATTTCTCGCCTTCGTCTCTTATATGAGAAGTGTAGATTCCCCCATAACTTGCCACCACTCTGGAGAGTTCTATCAGCTCGTCAGTTTCGGCGTAACAACCGGGTGGGTAAATTAGCCCCGTGGATATGCCAAAGGCCCCTTCTTCCATTGCCTGCGCTAACCTCTTCTTCATTTCCTCTAGCTCTGTCTTTGTTGGCGATCTATCAACAAATCCCATGGTACAAACCCTCAAATTTGCGTGCCCAACCAGAGGAACGACATTAACAGCCACCCCCTGCCGACCTAACCTATTCACATAGTCTTTCATCGTTGACCAATCAAGTTGCAGTTCGGCCTCTTCAATGAGCGACTCGGTTTTCCTAGTCTCTGCTTTCATGAGGTTATTTAAGGGAGCGGCAGATCCCCCGCAGTTCCCGATAACTTCAGTTGTTATTCCTTGTCTGATCTTGCTCTCCGCCTTTGGATTCACCAGCAACTCGAGGTCAGAATGAGAGTGCATGTCTATGAAGCCCGGAGATACCACCAGCCCATCAGCATCTATGATTTCTGATGCTTTTTCAGCACTCAACCTGCCGATTGCCGATATTCTTTGTCCATTGATTCCCACATCCGCTTTGAACCACGGGTTACCCGCCCCATCAATCACCTTTCCGTTCTTGATAATCACATCAAACATGATCGTCACCTCACAATTTCTTAGGTATTCGCGTTATTCCTCCGAACCTACGTTCATCCGGTATTTATATCAGCCGGCCCACAGCTCTCTTTTCCTTGCTATTCCGCGCCCCTTGCTGAATGAAGCTGTTCGATCCAAGCCTTCATGCCCTCTCCGCTCTACCCACTTAGTGTATTATATGGAGACTAGCGAGAACCGTCAATCCGCACTCTCTTCCAATACAACATTAGCCTGGGACACCAAGAAAATACGGTACGCTCTGCTGGCTATCACAGACTGGGACGCAGTCCGTTTAACAAGCCGCTAAATTGTTCAAGATTGAGAAAAGCCACGACCGCTTCGGCAATTGAACCACCCTAAACCGAAACTTCCGAATCACAACTCTAAAAGCTGATTAGAGTTTGACTCGGTTCTTGAAGTTACGCCGCGAAGTCTCGTAATCCTAAATTTACATTTAACCATGCTCACATGCTGAGGGTACTACGAGCGTCTTATATTTATTAGCATAGGGGCAAGAGCTTTATAGATTTCTTCCTGTATCTCCTCGTCGGCGGTGCGCTCTTCAATAAGTTGACGAACCTGGCTTTCTCGCTGGTTGATAAATCCTTCATACTGCTGTAAGACACTGAGACATTCATCATCTTCGTGTGGAAGACGGACAAGAGCACGTACACCGGAATTTGCCACAAGCACCATAAGTTCATCCTGTGCCTGGCTTGTAGTCTCGACAAGGGCAATCCGTCTTTTAGTGCCTTTCATGAAGCGCACACCATGCTCGGTGAACATGTCTGAGAAAACCTCGGCCATTCCCTCCGCAGGAATCTCGAAGGTATCGAATGGCTTAGACTTGTCCAGGAAGTCGGGATCGTACTGCCAGAGAAGCTGTGGGTAGTTTTCTGTGATATCCTTGTATATTTGAGCAGCTATTTCGCCGGGCCGAGCAGGCCCGCGACGTTTTGCCTTGTTCTTGTTGGCAATTGCCTTCTCTTCCTTCTGCCGGGTATATTCGAAATAATCACGAAGGTAGGAATACACTTGATCAATTAACACTTGGCGATGCTGCAGTGATTCGACTCCCAGCATCTCAAGGACAGCGTCATCTAGCTCTCTCCGGTCCGGCATATCAAATTCGCTCTCGTCAGAAAGATTTTCCAATTCACCTTGTCTACCCGTTTTGGTAAAGGACATCTCGCGTAAACGGCGTTCCGAAAGAAACATCAAGGGTTTGCGCCGCTTGAGTAACTTAAAAACCCCAATGACATTATCCAGATGCTCTGGCTTAGCCTTTCTTGGATCAGGGACAAGCATCATATTCACATCAATTACCATTGTGCTCCAATTTCCCTCGTTACCAACTGGGCGCCCGAATTGAAGCGATGAAAAGAGAACCCAGGTTGAATTCAGGATACCACCCCAGAGGTCAGGATCATCGTACTTGTCAGGGGGATATATTTCGTACAGACGGCAGTTTGCGGCAATTCGGTCTGGATTGGTCGGAGCAATATGACGGTATTGACGCTCCTTTGGCCATAATGCTGGTGCTCTTCTATGTCCAGTTAGATCGTACCATTGCTTCTGACCGCTTGCCCTAGCAGCGCAAGTAGTTCCTTTGTGCCAGTTGTTACTCTCCCCCCACAATATATAATCCAAAACACGAGAACTCTTTAAATGTTTCTTATCAGCCGATACCATCACTACATGACGAGAGCAATCTTCTAAAGTTACTGAATACCCTTCAATTTCCATCAGGCTATGTATTTCTGGTTCTAAGTATTTTGCCTCGATGACCTTGAGTTCGCTGTGGTTCTTCCCGCATGCAACAATTCTGACCTTTCCAGAAGCAAAGTCTTTACGCGAAAACCCGGTCTCTGCATTGAATTTAGCTTCGTCCACGTACTTATTCAGATATTCTTTTGTAAGGTCACGAACATAGAAGAAATCATCGTATCCCGAAGTGATACCACGTTTAACTTCGGAGATAGTTCCAAGTCCAGCCCAATTTTGCCCTGTCTCATCCTGTAAATTGAACCACAGGTCTGGTGCTCTCAGGTAGACTCCCCATTTCCCGCCATAATACGTGCTAATACGTGCCTCTTCGTCACTGACCTCATCGTCTTCTGACTTACGCATGATATTGCCAAGCTGCACTCCTTGTTCCCAAAGGTCGCCTTGGCGAATCAGCCGTGCCCTATAACGTTCGGTCCTGGTATTGCTCTTGAGGGAAAAGATCTCATCTCTAAAGCGATTTGCAGCATAAACGGCCCCTGCCGTCGTGCCATCGTTAGCCAGAATCTCGCTTATCGGACGTCGAAGCTGGACGAATCGAACGGTATTGCTCATACGTTTTTCTTCGTCATGTTGCCGTCTGAGGATTGTAACTGCGGTCACTACCCGGGCGCCGACAAACCAGGGTTCGTCAATACTCTCAAATATTGCGACAATTTCGAAGTTGTTCAGAAACCATTCTTGAAGTCGAAAGCCGTATTCCACGTCCAACCACTGGCTTGAAGTGAGAAAACACAAATAACCGTTATCGCTCAAGAAGCTGGTGGCATGTGGCCAGAAATAACAGTGGATATCACTCCTACCGGAAAGTTTGGCGCCGCTCTCCTTCAGAACAAGCTGCTGATAGTACTCTTTCGTGCCTTGTTCGGGGCCGCTATTGCCCTTTTTCTTTGCTTTGGCAATATCCTCCTGTCGGATGTAAGGAGGATTACCGATTACAGCATCAAGCGGAGGGATGACTACATTTCTGTGTTGCTCCTTACCAAGCCCCTTCATTTCAACGTGGCTTGGCAATATGAGAAAAGTCTTGTTCGCGTGGATATTGAAGAAGTCACTGCGTGCAATTTGGGGATAGTTCTCGGTATCGATGAGGTCACGAGTTGCTAGGTTTATTGTCGTCAAGTGCGTAGCAAAATTAGAGACATCTACGCCGAATAGTTCGGAAAGAAATTCACCATGCTTACGGGCTGGATTGAGTTCTCTTTTTCTGGCATAGGCGCGTACTAGAAAGGTACCCCCTCCGCAGGCCGGGTCCATAACCTTTTCGTTGCCAGTCTGGACACAGAAGCTGTTAATCAGGTCTACAACTTCTACTTTGGTATAGAACTGACCGAACTTGCGCCGCTCTTCTGGGGAGATGAGGCGCTCAAATATGTTGCCTATGATTTCGTAATCAAGCTTCGAGAAATCGAACCGATGTATCTGCTCAATAAGCTGTCGCCAATGTGCAGTGGCCGTATTCGCGTAGAAGGGTATGCGATTCCCAAGGGAGGCATGCTCTTCACCAAAAACAGTCTCATAGTCCCTGGTGACGGTCTTTGCTTCACTGAAATATCCCTCAAGGTGGAGGCGAAGCTTTTCGCCGGTATCAATGTGACTAGGCACACTGAGCTTGCTTATGGACGGGCCGTATCTTTTGAGAAGCGCCTCATGAAAAACAAGCTTGTTGACCAGTGCATAGCAAGCGAACTTGGAAGCACGCTCCAAGTTATCGCGGATACCTTCGGGGTCGTCGTAGATAATCCAGCCCTGTCCTTCTCTCATCCATTTATTGAGTTCTGCTTTGAAGCTGGGCTTCTTGTAGAGTATGTCAAGCTCTTCCAGGCACAATAAGATGGGCATATGTAAAAAGGACTCAAGTGCCTCAATGAATTTCTCATCCGGGGACTTGACGCCAATAATTGCCGTTCCACGAATAATCTGGGCAAATGCACTTAAGAATAGCGGCAACCAGGCCCTTATTGAGTGGGCTGTCATAGGAAGTTCAAGATGACCCTCACGGTGTATGCTGGTCACTTCCCATGACCGATACTTTTCCTCTTGCCATGATATTTTGGTAGCCTCTGTCTCCCATAGCACAAATTCATTAACGTTCCAGGTGAAGAAAAAGGAGGCTTTAGCTCGCTGAGCTTTGGTTCGTGCATCGCGTACCACTGAGGCATTGTAGGGACTGCCACCATCTTGGCGGTATGGCAGTTTTACCTCTCCCGTGAGAACTATGCGTTGGTCTTTGTCCAATAAGGTAAGGTCTCTACGTTTCCGAGAGCCTTCGCCTACCTGCTCACATTTCGCCCTAGAGAAAGGCAAACTCGGATTCTTGGCTAGCGTTTCATTAATCCAGCTTGCGACTTCTGCCGTAAATTCCCATTCATTCATTGTTTGCTCACTTGTCTGGATTATATTCCACACCTTAGCAGCAATCAAGATGGTTGGTAATCAAGACGAGTATACAGATGGGGCCCGTCTACCTTTGGTAGCTCTTCCAAATGTGGAAGAATCGCCAGTCAGGGAAGGGGAAAATCTGCAGGTTAACAAATCGTCATTTTGTTTATTCCGGTACTAGCGTCAATTCCTCCTCGCTCACTCCTGTGTATATTTCCCATCCTCGGTAGCCACTCTGTCCTATCCTGGCGTTCTCGCCGCACAAGCACAGAATTTGTCATCTTCGTCTCTATTTGGAGCTTTGTAATTTTATGATGGCCCAGCATTCTGTATCTTTCAATATATGAACCAGATTATTCCTGTGGCCAGGGATTGTATAAGGCTGTGACTGAATTCAGCTTTCACCACTTTGTTATTGGCAACTTTCAATATCAGGTCGGATAATTCAGGACCGCCCAAAGTAGTGTCACCGCCAGTTTCGAACGATATCCTTGCCTCACCATTTTGGTTTTTTATTTCTCCCTGCTCCAGCATAGCGATGCCGGCAGCAACTGTACCCGTACCACAGCTAGGCTCTATATAGTTGTTCGCAGCGTTGTGTGGGAAAGTAACTCGAGCCTGACCTTTGTCTTTGGGGTGCAGGTCATATATGATAAAACTATCTCCAGGGGGATACTTTTTTTGCCACTCTTCCTGCAAGTGCACCAGGATTGCCAAAGTGTTTTTGTCCATCCGTTCTAAATTTACAGTCGGGTATTTGTTCATTATCTTGTCAGCATTCATTACTAAAGATTCCCCTACCTTCATTCCTGGCACACCAGCAACGTGGACTTCTCTAATGCCTTCGCGATAACATTGTTCGCTATAATTAGTCATATCAGTCAGCACTCGTTTGACTTCTCCTTGTTCTATCTCTACTGTGATGGGGATGAGCCCTACCCTTGTTTCCAGAGTAATCGCAAAAGCTGGTTCAACGACCTGAATACCGAAATAAGCTGCTAACTGAGGAATGTCCACCAGTGCCCTGCCCAAGACTTGAGTCAAGCCACCACACATTTCTATATATTCATCGTCAAACTGCCAGGTCATATTGACTTCAAGCATATTTTCTGTGTTTGTTTTACGAAGTAAACCTAAATCCTGCCCCAGGTTGTATGGGGGACGGAGTGCAGCTAGTGCTATCTGGAGTTCCTTATCGGCAGGTATATCACCCCACAATAGCACTATCTCATTGCCTCCCATGTGACCCTTTATGAATGGAATTTCTATCCGCATCTTATATGCCTCCTGAACAATGGCACAAAGGCTCGAGATTTTTTACAGTTTGCCGTCTGCTTTGAAAACCCTAGTTGCTTGCAGAAAGTATTATAACAAGCGTAGCGAAATTATTCACATAAAATCTAACCGAAAAATTATTATGCAGCCTGGTTAAAATTTCAGGTTGTTATCTATCCAACCACAGACTAGTCAGCCTATACAACCTACGCCGTTCTAGTTTGCTTCCTTATCAGCAGTCATCCTTGCAGTAAAAATCAGCAATACAGGCAGATGTTTGAACAATCAGCCAGAAAGTTCAGCTCACAACTCAGTATGCAACTAATTAATATTTCAGGCGAGTGTGTAGTGAGGCTACCCCAAGCAACGCTTAACTTCTACAGGTAGAATGATGAAATCATAGACAATCCCGGGTGTTACTGAGTATGAGATCCGATTAACAAGTTTGTGAGGCAGAGTTCTCTGCGGAACTATGCGTGCAGCTTGACTATGGATGCCCGGTACATGTCCGGTATAGCCAGTATCCGCTGGTAACTCTCCTCCGACAGTGGCTCATCCAGGCATAGAACCATCATTGCTTTGCCGCCACGCTCCAAACCCAGGCTGACCTGCATCTGGCTGATATTTATGCTAGCATCGCCGATAATAGATCCAACGGCCCCGATCATACCAGGACGGTCCTTGTGCTCTGTGAACAGCATGTAGCTGGTCGACGGTTCTATCTCCAGCCAGTAGTCGTTTACACGCGTAAGATAGGTTCTTCCTCTCAACGAATACGCGCCCACCAGTGTCCTGCCGGAATTGGTAGCAACCTCCGCTGTCACCATATTGGTACAGTTGTCACAAGTAGTAACCTTCCGCTCGGCAACCCGTATGCCCCGGTTGTTAGCGATTATACCGGCGTTGACCATATTAATACGTTCATCGGTTACACTTTCCAATAAGCCGCTCAGAACAGCCACTTTCACCGGACTGGTGTCTTCCTTGGCTATATCACCCTGATAGTGTATAGTCAGAGATTTCAGTTGACCGAGGGCGATCTGCATGGCTATCTGGCCAATTGTCCGGCCCGCCTTCAAATACGGACCGAGCACCGCCATGTCCTCTGCAGAAATCATGGGGGCATTTATCGGGGACCTAGCAGGATAGCCCTGTAGCACAGCTACCACCTGTTCGGCCACATCCCGGCTGGCGCTTATCTCAGCCTCAGCGGTGGACGCTGCTAGATGTGGTGTAACGATTACTTTGTGACTCTTCAGCAGAACGTTATCCTGGGTTGGCTCCTCGGCGAAGACATCTATGGCGGCACCAGCCAGAAGCCCCTGTTCAAGCGCCTCGTAGAGGGCCGCTTCATCTATTATGCCACCGCGTGCGCAATTTACCAGCATGGCCGTTGGCTTCATCAATTTTAACTGTTCGCGTCCGATTAATCCCTTTGTCGTGGGATTTAGAGGGACGTGGATGGTAATGAAGTCTGCCTCTTGCAACAACGCCTCTATCTCAACTAGCCGTATACCCAGCCTCTCTGCCCTTTCCTCAGTCACCATTGGGTCAGAGGCAATAACATTCATGCGCAGACCTTTAGCCATCTGCGCCACCTCTGTGCCCACACGACCCAAACCAATGATACCCAAAGTCTTATTCCGTACTTCGAAGCCCTTCAGCTTGCGGTTCCAGACACCGGCGTGAAGCTGTCCATCCGCCTCTGGGATATGGCGCACGATGGCTAGAAGCATAGCTATAGTGTATTCGGCGGTTGAAACTACGTTTCCTTCGGGAGAGTTGACCACGATTATTCCGCAGTGGGTAGCCGCTTCCACATTAATGTTATCCACACCTACCCCCGCCCGACCAATAACTCTCAGATTGCCGGCAGCCTCAATGATGTCAGAGGTAACCTTGGTCTCACTACGCACTATCAGTGCTTCATACTGCCCTATGATTGACCGCAATTGCTCTGGCGTGGAGCCCAGGTTAATATCAACCTCCGCATATTGCTGTAAGATCCCAATCGCAACATCCGCGATCGACTCAGTGATAAGCACCTTCATTGTCAACCACTTTTTCCAAGCCTCAGGTTTACCTGATAGCACAATACAATAATTCTTGGTTCCCTGTCAAAGTTGGAGTAGATAGGATGTTGACTAGAATTTGCTCAACCTTTAAGCCCTTCATTTTCTAGGTTAAACTTAGGCTGTTTTGTTTTGCCCCGAAGCTAAATTCAGCTTTGACGCCGGCCAAATCTGAAGTCTTTACCTCCAATTCAGTTTGCCAGCTTTTAGCTTCGATTCAGTCCCAAGTCTGTCAAATCATCAAAACTAGTTTTTAAACAGCCTCTATTCTTGATGTAAATCCTGCGTTGCAGCTTCTGGGTTTTTTATGTCCGCTGGTGGCCTCCCGGCAATTTGACACCCCTCGCCGCAAGGCAGGCACGAATTGCACTGCAGCCCATTCGCTTCGACAGTTACGTTGTGTGAGTAGTCACCGCTTTTATGAACTGCTCCGACTCTCTCCCATGTAAGAGTTTAGTTCACCCGAAATCTTAGTTTATATTATATCGATCCCCCCGTATGGGCAAGCGTTTTTATTACTGGTTACACATTCCATCGTATTGTTGCCTGCGAAACATTCCGTTAGAGATCAACCTCCGCCCTGTCGTCCATCATCCATCATCATCTCATCTTCCATACTGTAATAATACGAATGCCCGTGGAGGATGGAGGATGGATGATAGTCACCCTACTCTAGCTTTATTTTCTTCGTAGCCCTGCGGAACTAAATGGAAATGATCGTCATGGATGATGGATGATGATGATGGATGACATTTGGTCGATCATGGATGATGGATGACGGATGGCGGCCCACGGATGACACGTGAGAGTTCATCTGCCCAGCTTGGTTTTCTACGTGGCTCACTGGTTGATTTCATGTAACGCTTATGGACGACAGACGACAGTTTATGAACGACGATTCATGGATGGTGAACAACAGCTATGGATGACAGTTATGGATGGTGGACGACGGTTCATGGAGGATGGAGGATAGACAATAGACGATGGATGATCAATGATGATAAGTGATAGCCTATGAGCGCGATACTAGTGATTACTCCGTCATCCATCCTCCATCCCTTATCCTCCGTCGTCCACAACCACTACTTCAACTTACCTTGAAAGCCACGTAGAGAACAAAGCTAGAGCAGATGAAGCATCCTCTGTCCTCCATCCTCCATCCTCCACAGGCATTTGTATTATTACAGTATGGGAGATGAGATGAGGATGGTGGATGGTGGTGGATGCCAATCCCTAGCAGAACGTTTGGCAGTCAACAAAACGATGTTTTGTTACCTCGCCAACTCTACTATAGTAGTGCCTACGTAGACCTAAATGATCCAACGGCGAGCACCTCTGATGCTAGTAATAACATCGTATGGTGCCAAATTCACGTATAGCAAAACTTGCAAAGCGAACACTGATGCAGTAATCTTTACACAAGAAGCTCGAAGTTTAGGAATGACTGACTGAAATGACACAGATTCCAGAAGAAGTGGCGAGTATTGCTCCCTCTGATGCTCGCTTGGTAAAGGAGACCATCACCAAGCAGGGCACCAAGTATGTGTTCCAGCATGTCGTGGGTGAGTTTGTAGTGAACGGAGATCGATTGGTCATCCAGATAAAGCATGGGACTCATGAACCGGAGATCGTTGAGAAGTTATGGACGGAGCAGATAGCACCATTGGAACGAAACAACGAGGTACTGCTGCCAACGCCAGAAGAGAAACCAAAAGGGAAGGTCATCTCGGTCCTAATCGACCCAGATGATCCCTTCTATGTTTGGGAGTCGGGCAAGAAGCCTTCTCCTAGGACTCCTTGCTTACTGGTGCACGAAAAAGCCCACGTCAAAGTGCTGGACATGAAAGGCAATCTCCTGGGTAGGGGAGTGCCTCCGCCATGAGCAGAGGATTCTGTTATTCAGGCCCAGATAACTCTCACGACGTCTGGCACAGCTATCGTGTTAGCGCCGAAACATTTCTTACCGCCTCTGGTGTGTTGGTAGATTCAATATTCAGCGATTGCGGTTCGATTTCACACATTGCACAGCCCGAGTTTGTGTTCTATTACGCTCTTGCACACGGATCATCAAGCAAATTTCTGTGTGAACCGAGTCAGCAATGCACAGCCAAACAGATAGCCACGTACTTGGAGCAGAGGGGCAGGATGGGATTTGCCTTTCTTGGCCACTGTCACGGAATGGTGGAAACAGGTGAGGGGTCCTTTTCGCATATCTTCAGGAAAGGAAGGGAAAGTGGCAGTGTAACAATCGGCTACTATAAGGCAGAGCAATCAGAAGGCTGGCGATTCTCGCTGCAGTGGCAACAGCGTCTATTCTCGTATCTAGGACAGGCGATGTCCTTTGGTGATGCTTTTGATGAGGCGGTCGCCGACTATCCAGAGATTGAGGAGATGGTGCGGCTTGTAGGTGACCGTGAGCTCACTCTGGAGGCGGCCAAAGTAGTCAGGGAGAAGGAGGAGGAACAGAAGGAAGAGAAGCCGGGTTGTCGGATGATAGCCTTCTTGACCAGAATATTTAGGTATCTCTTTCATAGTTGAAGAAGGCACGACTCTGTGGTCTAGTCCCACGCTTGAATTTGCACCGCTTTCGCAGCATTTGTTACTGGCCTGATAAGTCTAACTTCCTGCCTGCAATCTCACCATATAGGGATTCCACATTTTGGCTCTTCGTTGGATTCCTTGGGAAGGAACGCTTAGCTTCAAGGTCGTGCTTGTATCCTAAGTCTCTAGTATAATGTAATGAAAAGCCATGATTGAACCAGGCGAGATTGAGGCAGTCTCCAAACAGCTCGAAATTCACACGTCTCATGTTCAGCGAGACTATGTTAATGGTTGGCTGTTGTCGCAACTATATTCGTCAAGCCCGCTTGGGAAGCAACTCGTGCTGAAGGGTGGGAACTGCCTCCGAAAGGCATACTTCGAAGGCGGACGCTATTCTCGTGACCTGGACTTCTCAACCGCAACCAGCATAACAGACTCCGATCTTGGCCGAGAACTTAACGCTGTCTGCCAGGCTCTGACCGAGCGGGTCGGTATCATATTTGATATCGAGCGAACGCGAGTGGAGAAGAAAGGTCGGGCTGACGCAAAGAAGATGATCTCTGAAGCAAGGTTATACTTTCGTGACTTCTTTGGTCAAGAGAGCCAGCTCATTATCGGGATTCGGCTTGATGTGACTCAGTTCGACCGGCTGTATCTACCGGTTCAGGAACGTTACTTAATCCATCCATACTCCGACGCCGATGTCTGTTCAGCCCGTATTCGGTGTGTTAAGCTCGAAGAACTACTAGCCACGAAGATGCGATGTCTTCTTCAAAGACGCCATATTGCAGATTTGTTCGACCTCACTTATGCGACGTTACTTAGTCAAGAATTGAAGGTAAATAGGTCAGAACTATTATCGGTTTTCTTTAAAATAACCATATTTGGAAGGAGTCCTGGTGTTGCAAAAGGACTATTTATTGACCTTCCATTAGAGGCACTCGGGAGGCTTTGGGCAAACTACATCGTATGTCCAAGGAAGTCCTGGTTTTCCTTCGAAACAGCAAAGAACTACTTTCGATCACTAGTAGACAGTTTGATCCCTGACAAGGAAATCCGTGAGCGAAGCTCAGTCATCTTCCCCTCATTTCTCAGAAACCCGATAATGGAGGCGGGGCAGACGCTCACTCTTCTTAGATTGGGATATGATGGCGTTGTTCGTCTTGTTGAACCATATTCTCTAGTTTTTAAGATACGTGGAGATGGAATTGCTCGTGAGTACTTCTATGCATATGATACAACAGGAGGCCGTTCTTCCAGACTGAGCATTAAGTCATTCTTACCAGGGAAAGTAGAATCCATAGAGAACACTGACCAGCGATTTGAGCCACGGGTTGAGGTGGAATTAAGTAAGGCAGGTAGTGCGGAAATTGTAGGGAGATTTGAAGGCCGCGCAAACTTAGGCCGAAATGTGTATACTCGTCTTATGAAGCATGAAATACAGTGCCCTTACTGCCTGCGTAAATTCAGACGCAAGGAATTTGACAACAAACTGAACAAGCATCAGGATCGATATGGTAACTCGTGCCCTGGTCGAATCGGCTATCCTGTGTAATACCAAAGAGCAGAAATAATGGGTAAACCAGATAGTCAGCAGAGAGGTCTGGCAGGAGAATATTACGTAGCATTTATCCTCTCTCGCCTAGGATACGATATTGGTATCACGATAGGCAGGGCAAAGATTTTTGACATGATGGCACCGGGTACCTCTGGAAGGACGATCAACGTACAAGTAAAATCCACGTATCATGGTTATGACTGGTTGGTTGCTAATAAGTTCGACCCTAGCACGAACTCTGTTGTGGCGCTTGTTCGCCTTGGGAAGGATGCCACACAAAAACCTGAATTATATTTTCTTCCTGGGGAAAGGGCAAACGAGTTGATTACCCACAAGTATAAAAAACACTCTCCGCGCATCAGTCGTTCGGATGTTCAGAAGGAGTTCAGAGATCATAACTTTGAGCTTATTGAGCGGCTATTGAGAAACTAACATGGGATGGCTCCATGATTTCGGCACTCTGTCCAAATCTGCCCTCTCGGCTGAACTTCAGCTACGCTTGAACCGTTAAATACGAGTCCATTTCGTTCAATCGATTGAACATTTACTTTTTTTGTTTAGTAAGTTACATTAGCCTTTTTTAATTATTGAGTCACGATCCATCGTTTTGTTGTCTGCGAAGCATTTCCCTCAAGTTGACCTGCTCCTTGCTCCACCGCTCGGTCGCTCGGTTGCCATGGACGTGCCTTGCTCCGTGCCGCACCGCTGCAGGGATCGGAGCGTAAACGAAGCGCCACAGAACAGAAATGAGGCGCCACAGAGCAGAAAATGAGGCGCCACAGAGCAGAACTGAGGCGCCACAGAGCGTAAACCGAGGCGCCACAGAGCGTAAATTGAGGCGCCACAGAGCAGAAACGAGGCGCCACAGAGCAGAAACGAGGCGCCACAGAGCAGAAACGAGGCGCCACAGAGCAGAAACGAGGCGCCACAGAGCGTAAACTGAGGCAAACCCAAAGTGGAAACCGGGAGGAAGATCCTGAAGACACAATTTGGCTTAATGTGCAACTCAAGCTCTCACATCTATGTGTTTATCCCCATGTTCGTCTAGTGGTGAGTACGCACGAATCAGCCTGAAGATATCAGGCTTAAGGTATCCTTTGATGTCTACACATTCCGGCGTAGCTGTAATTCTCGAGTCCAGGTAGGTGTAGGCATCCTTTTTATCCTGGCTTGTGCAGTTGTCTATGTCAGGAACTATTCTAGTGCATAGCTCTTTTAGGTTGGCTTCATAATCGCCCATCTTGGCGATGTTCTCTTTAGTCTGAACCAGAGAAGCCAGCCGTGCCTGGTCAGCTTCTTTTTCCTTCTCGGTCTGGTTCATTTTGTCTAAGATTACATCAGGCGTAAACCCTAGCTTGAATGCACGTCACCCCTGGCTTTCTCTGTCGTCTTGCTTACTTCTAATGACAACGCGTCTCCAATTACAGACCCTTCCGCACTAAAGTCACGAGCTCGTCAGAACGTTGTATTTGAGTTAGGCTTCTTTATTGGAAGGCTCAGCAGAGAAAAGGTATGCGCTATTTATACCGAGGGTGTTGAGTTGACCTCAGATTTTCATGGAGTCGTATTCATACCTTGTGATACAGCTGGAGTTTGGCGGATCTCGTTGGCCAGGGATTTAAAAGCTTCACGTCTGGACATTGACCTAAACAATGCTTTCTAGCATCCCCCTTCGATGCGATATACTCATGGAAGGGCAAACATCCCGATGCATGTCCAGTGGTAGGTAAAGCTGGCTCTGTTGCCTCTGGGGTTGCCCCGGCTATTTCTTTAGCTTTGCCTATGACTTCTTTCCATCCATCATTTCCCATGTTACTATCCTTTTATTAGCGTCGCCTCTACTGTGGGCATTGTCCTGTATGCCGTCATTCTGGGCGTCCCCGTCATAGATGCGCCACAGATGTTCTAGCTCGCTGAAGCAATTCTAGCGTTCCCTTTGACCCTTCCCATGTCCTCCAGTTTTCCATCGTCTCCCACATGCTTACCATTATGCCGACAGAGTGATTCTCCTCGCTGACGAGAATCTTAGCGCCAATGAAGCCCGGATATTCCGTGGCATACGACCTGAGATTCATCAATATGGGCTCTACGCTCTTATGATCCAACACCTTGTATCCTATGATACCTTTCATCATGCCGCCTCCTTTCACTTCTCGCCCGTAGTTTCCTTCCCTTTTATGATTCATGCTATCTCGTCGAACGTTACTTAAATCGCATTTAAGTCATTAGTCTTTTGCAATACGGACACGTAGTTGCTGGGTATCGGTATTCGCCGGTGTGGCGTTATCACTTACCTGTATGGTGAAGTTGTAGTTGCCTTTCTTGGTCGGGGTCCCCGAGATGACTCCGCTTGCAGTGTCTATCATGAGCCCATCGGGTAACTTGCCACCGGCAATGCTCCATGTATATGGTGGTGTACCACCCAACGCTAAAACGGTGGCATTATAGGCAGTCCGCTCTACCCCATCCGCCATGTTCACAGTGGTAATGATCAAAGCCTCGCTGGCACCAATCATAATAGTGTACCGCTTGGTATCACTTTTTACCGGTGTTGAGTTATCAGATACTTTTACAGTAAAGGTGGAATCGCCGCTAGTCGTTGGCATTCCGGAAATAATTCCAGTACCTGAATCTAGACTTAACCCCGCTGGTAAAGTCCCTTTGTCGATGCTCCAGGTGTAAGGAGTGGTTCCCCCGTCAGCCGTAAGCGTGGCATTGTAGGAAACACCAACAGCACCGTTCGGCAGAGACGGTGTCGCAATCTTTACATGCTTTGTACCTGGCTCAACTTTCTGGGGTCTCGTCACACTCAACTTAACCACGGGTTTGACGATGATTTGACCAGAACCAGTTACATTGACTGATTTCTCAGCGTCGAAATCAAAGAGGAGCGCTGTTGTCTGACCTCCGACAATATCAAAAGGATGGATGAACTTCAGGTTGCCGCTCGGGAGGATAACATCCTGAAGATCTCCGTCACCCAGTCTAACCTGCACATTGCTTATCGTCATCCTGATTTGAGTATAGTTACCGGCTTCAAGCTCGGCAACCGCCAGAACCTCTTCAATTCCCTGGATTTGGAGAAGGTCGAACGTCTCGTTCCCGGCAAGAATATCCAGCGGCAGCCAGCCTGCTTTTTCATCTGTGGAGTTAGTAGCTGATTGCTCTTGCTCCTGTTGAGCTGCAGCCTTATGTACTTCAACACTTTCTACCGTGACCATTATGCTGGTGACTTCTTCTTCAGGCGGGGCATCAGTAACCATTATCTGTAGAGTTCCTTTGGCTTGTGCAGTTTCAGGTGCGGGATAGCCGCCCACCAGCATTACGACCGTGGCCACAGCCGCCACTATTGCTACAATTAGAACACCAGTTTTCATTGTTTGTTCCTCCTTTCCGTGCATCGTTCCTGCTTCTAAATATTAATAACGACAAAACAAGAAAAGTGTCAGGTGAGATTGATTGCGAGTGCGAGATGCATGCTCGGGATAGCCAGAAAATATTGTCTCGTGTCTATCCCATTGCCTTCGGCTGGCTTTTACTCGAGCAGCTTTTGCTCCTGTCGGGCCCCACTGTTACCGATCTGGGGCTTGAGGATGTATTTTCCGTTATTACCGGTCGCCACTACGGTAATATCGAAGGTAAAGCTGGTAACCGTATCAACTGTAACCTCAAACGGCATCGATATGCGCAGTTTACTGCTTGGCAGCTTCACATCTACAATTTGCCCTGTTGACTCTAGCTTGCCCTTGACTTCGCTCACATAGATGTATACCTGTGAATACTGCCCTGCTGGGGCATTACCGCGCCAAATTTCCTGAGACTGTTCTCCCTGAAGCTGAGTAAGATCCACAGTTTTTGTCTCCGGCGTAAACTCGAGCCGTCTCACTGAACCCGCAGCCTGCAGTCCCACTCTGGAAATTGTGACGTTAAGGCTTTCAAAGTCACCGATATCGTTGGGCTCATCACTGATGAGGAAAGCAAAATTACCATCAGGGCTGGGTACCAGCGTTGGTGGGTTGAGTATAGGTCGTATCACCAGAGTACCTACGATAGCCAGGACTAATACTGCAGCTGTCGCCCAGACTACAGGCCGGGGGATTACCTTAAAAAATGACAAAACTGGTGTCATTTGCCGTCGTTTGCCCAGAGCTGTGTGGAACTTCTGTCTGGCTGCTCTCTTGGTATCCGCCGACGGCGTAAAAGTGTAGGTCTTCTGAACATCATGCATAGACTGGAGCAGAGGTTTCAGCTTTTCTGAATATGCTGGGTAATCGGACAGACAATCTGCCAGATTATCTCCGTGGTTAATGCGATCTATACACTCATCCAGTATTCGGTCAAAATCTTCAGTCATCTTTCCACTCCCATGATCCCACGCAGTTTTTCTATAGCTGCTCTTTGCATTTCGCGCACTGCACCATCACTCTTGCCTAAAACACCGCCGACTTCTTTGGAAGTGAGTCCCCCAAAGAAACGAAGGTTGATAACTTCTCTCTGTTCTGTGGTGAGTTTCTTCATAGCCTTGGCAACCCGCTCGAACTCGATGTTTTTCTCAGCCGTATTTGCTGGATTATCGTTTCCCTGTAACACTACTGAGTCAATGGGTACTGTCCTGCGCTTATTCATTTTTCTGAGATAGTCTACGGTGAGGTTATGTGCAATACGGAACAGCCACCCCTGCATCGGAACGCCCTGCTCCCGATATGACTTTAGAGACTCCAGTGCTTTCAAAAAGACCTCCCCTGCAATATCTTCGGCTTCTTCTTTGTTGCTGATATGAACGTAAACATAACGCGCAATCTTATCATAGTACTCCTCGTACAAATCAGAAAGCCGGGTTTCATATTCATTTATCGTAGCTATATTTTTGCGATTACCTATATTCATGCACCTGTCCCGACTATATTATATCCTATCAAGCGTGCCGGGAACTCTGGCACGAAATAGTTGCTTCGTCTACTTTATATAACGAAACTACACAAATAATGTCAGCTTATCGTAAATGCTAATCCTCTACTATTAACAGAGATAGCTTGCTCCATAGTTAAAGTGAAGGTCGCTGCAGTCAAACCGAAATGGGTAACTTCTGCTTGGACTGTTACTTCAGAGGCAAAAAGATAAAGTCGAGGAGTTAACCTCGACCCTGTTCGATTTGGGGAATACCTCTGCCAGCCTTATATTACTATGTGATGCCAAGCCAAAGGTTGTCCCCGAAACCATAATACTCAAAGGAGAATGGCATAACCCTCGTATTTTGTTGGATTTGAACCAACGACCACCGGGTTATGAGCCCGAGCAGCTTCAACCGCTGATGCCCTCATTAAACAAATTGACG
>Ga0307378_10003154_pt1 | contig 24356 bp, 21 predicted proteins | sample UN1MG_FD_202238 | JGI IMG/M metagenome (GOLD analysis project Ga0307378, IMG submission 202238) | Soil microbial communities from Risofladan, Vaasa, Finland - UN-1 | ecosystem: Environmental > Terrestrial > Soil > Coastal area > Acid sulfate soil | place: Finland: Risofladan, Vaasa | collected...
ATTGTATTGCGGGTGTAGCTTAGAGGCAAAGCACCAGCCTTCCAAGCTGGCTACGCGGGTTCGATTCCCGCCACCCGCTTAATTAGAGGTGATGAGATGGGGAGTTTATGCAAACAGGAGAGGAAAATAAGCGGGCAAGGACGTCTTATGTTACCGATTGGCTCAGCCACAACAGGAGATTTACTGCCCGAACTCAGGGACATTACAAAATGGTCATTTGGCGGTTCGTTAAGTTTATGCCCGGGGACATTGAAAAGCTAAGTAGTAACCACATAGAATCGTACATCGCTGATTTACTTGACCGCTCGAGTAACAGGACAGGCAACGCCCATCTTACGGTAATAAAAAGTTTCTGCCGATGGCTTGAGCGCACTTATGATGCGCCTAACCCCGCCGCCAAAATCCCGATGCTCAAAGAGGATCCGCCGAAGCAGCGGTGGCTGACTCACGAAGAATACCTCAGAATCCTTGCTGTCTGTAAAGACGGTGAAAGCGATACAATAAAACTTATCGCCATGAGCGGGCTAAGAGCAAGCGAGGTTGTAGGTCTGAGCCGGGATGATATTCACGAGGATAAACTTGTCATAATCGGCAAGGGTAGAAAACGCCGGGTGATTCCACTTAATAAAACCTTAAAGGAAATCCTCTCCAGGTCAACGCATATTAACTTTGCAAAGAACAGGGTACAACTTTATAGATTATGCCAAAGATTGTCGCGGCGGGCAAATATACCTTGCTTCGGGCCGCACGCTCTCAGGCATTATTTCGCTACTGAACTTCTCCGAGGAGGAGAAACTAAGCGTGGTGTCTCGATGGTAAACGTCTCCGCCCTGTTGGGCCATTCTTCCGTAAAAACTACTGAAAGATACCTTCATTTCCAGGATTCCTTCCTAACTGGTGTTACGGATGTTCTTGACTATCCTTGAGCCGGTCGATTTTTATCGCCAAGAATAATAATCAGGCCGGCTGTTACAACGGCAACAACAAAGTATTGGAGACCAAGACGATACAGGTCAATAAATCTGACTTCTACAGCGGGCTTGACCATTTCTGTCTTATACTTGGTCGGGATGGGCTTCTTATATTCTTTTACGTCGCTGAGCCATATCGCTTTATCCCAATCCCACACTCTTTCTGTTTCGTATTCTGCGGGTTCTCTGGGTGGATTGCCTATCCAGGAATAGGGACCTGGTTCAGTGGTGTATTTGACCTCAAATCTCTTGTTTCCAAGATAGTTCCTTTTCTCAGTCTCAAGCACCCAGGGAGGAAAAAGCCCCATGACCACGATTACAGCCATACCTACCAAAAGACATGCTTTCTGTTTTTTGTTCATAATCCAACTCGTATCACTTCTTCTTTTTTTTCAATTCATCTATCCTGCCATCGACAAGAAAACTTATCTCATCGGTGATTGCTCGATGCTCTTTTTCAGCTAACTTATCAAGCTTTTTTTTCGTTTCTTCATCAACGTATATCTGAGCCATTTGTCTGCTCCCTATGGGCTGTTTTTTGAATTTCTCCCCATTTATTTATAAGGTTGACAAATAAACGTGCGAAGGTCATAGTAACAGGGCCAACTGGTATAGAAGGACGTGTAAAATCATCCTCAACTGAAATCGTAGCGATATGTTTGCCGTTGGCTCCTTCTAAAACTACGCAACCAGCACCCATAATAGCTCGCATAGTTAAAGGTAAGCCTTCTGAAATATCTACATCAACTTTTAATATCTCAGCATATCCCTGCAAAAATTCCATTATTTTTTTGTCATCTTCCACTTCTTTTTCCTTGATTTAGGATTTGATTTTTCTTCTTCAGCTTCCCACACTTCTGACAATAACAGCTTTCAATCTTCCAACTTTTTCCAATGCTTTTTAATTGACAAACAAACAAATGGCCCCAAAATACACAAAGCAGCCTATACCATAATCCCTTCATCATTTTATCCTTACGCTGTTGATATATCAGGGATTCTATTGATTTATATCGGGTTGTCAACGGAAAAACTTAAATTATTTTGAGATTTTTTTAACGCTTTTGCAGCGTGGGAGTTACAGCAGCTTCAGCAGCTCAGCGGCATTTCTTTTCTGGCCCATCACCTTCTGATATCTTTTGGTATAGTCAGCAAGTGGCTCTCCTTTTCTGCGTGGCGATGGCTGCATGTTCCGTTGCTTAATAAGAGACCTTATGTATTCATCGCTTATAATCCCTGCTGGGAATTTACCTTCCCGACCGGCCATGTCCCATTTGATAAACTTCCTTGCTTGCTCAGTCATTAACCGCTTCCGGGATTTTATTTTATCATAATCCGGCTCCGGCTCTTGATATTCTGCTTTTACATCATTCCACAGTGCTGTTACTTCGTGAAAAACCTGATGAGAGATAGTAAGTTTGTTTATCTGCCGCTGCAGTTCCTTCACCTTGTCTGTGTCCCCATCCGTTTCTTCCAGATACCTAACCTTGCTGCGCAAAATTGACCACTGATCGTCCATATCCTGGACCGTCTGGACCGCCTGGCTGCCATAGCCCTCTGCCGGCCTCGTTATTAACCTGCCTAACACCGGCCATTCCGATTTACTTTCATATGGCCGCGGATCAAGTGACCGAACAAGAGCGTTCATTTCGGAAGTAAATATACTGCGGACCGCATACTGAAGTTTGATTGGGCTTATCTTTAAGCCGGATCCGATTTGCTGATATAATTGCGGAGTATTCGGCCAGGTCTGACGCTCCGGTTCTTCTTTATACTTCTCCAGCATCCAATTCGGCACAATATCGTTGTCAAAGAAAAATGTATGATTTAGATAGAGTTCTATTAGAGTCTTCGGTACATTCGGCAAAAAAGTGGAAATACCTGGTATATCGTTGCATCTTTTGAGCAAGGCCTTCATTTTTACATCAGAAGGTATTGGATCTTCCAGGAACCATTCCATCACCTTGTTATAACCATACGATTCCAGCCCCCCGGGAATTCCATATCCGAAAGGTAATCGTACACCCTCAATATTTATCCAGCCAATGCGGTCTAAAAAAGGTCGTTCTCTTTCCTGTTCCATGATTTCTTTTCGATCATCAGGGTCAGGATGAAGGGCCATCATCAAAAGTATTCTACCGGCTGCTATTAAGGCTCCAACCGCTGCAAGGTACGGAAGTTTGACGGCAAAAAATAATGCCCGATTAGCTGGGTCAGGGTCAGTTACCTTTTGTACCTCTTGTCCGAGTACCTGTATTCCCGCATTGACAAAGGGTACCATACGCATCAAGGACGCAAAATGAGCACTTCTACCCCTTTGGCCGAAATTGCCGGATATAGTTTCGTAAGCCTGTAATGCGCGAAGCTCACTCACTCCACGTTCTTTCATTACTATAGCTCCGCCCTCTCGTGTTACTTCTTCTCCCCTTTGTGAAGCCCACCTGCTGCCAACCAACCAATTTGCAACATCAATAGTTTTCAACCCAACAGCTAACGCCTGGCCTGGTATATTCTCAATACGTTCCAGCCATGTCATGCCGCTCCAGTCCTTAATAACTATTCCCTCTGCCAGCACACCGACAAAAGCTTCCACCTTGCTTCTGTGTGTATCCTTAGTTAATTCATCAAGGGTTTGGCTTAGCAATTCAGACCTGCCAAAAACGTTCTCATGTTTGCCTGTTATTCTGTTGATAACACCCTTCGCGGTATATAGTCCTTGCAAATAGGATGCTATATGCTTTTGATCGCCCAATATCATCGCAGTACTTGAATCGCGTAAGGCAGGGTTCCCTATGGCAAAAGGCCACAGCTGCGTTACTGTTCGTCTGAAATTTTTCGACATAGGAGCAAAAAAGTTTTCAAAAAACTGACAAATTTCCCCGATATTTTCACCTCGTGCGCATATCTTGAATATCTGCGGATCGGGAATTTGGTAATACCGCCGGCGGCCATCCACAAACTTTGATACCACTTGGACCGCATTTGGCTTTTTCATCCTCCATAAGTCTATATGATTTCTCGTTACATTGATATCTTCTGCTTTATATCCCTGCCCGGAGGCTTTAAGTTCTTTGACTGTAACGCCGGAAAGCTCGGCTGCCTGCTGATTCAGATAATCGGCTATTACTAATTGCTCCTCATGCTCGGTCAACTGTCCAATTTTTTTGACATCCAATCGAAGCTCTATTATTATTCGATTTATCATTTTTTTAGCATTGAAGGACAGCCCTTTGATTTTGTCAAGTTCCGGGCCGAGGTTTATCAGTGCGGTCAAAAATCCGTGCATACCGTAAGCCTCAAAAGCCATCCTCGTTCTCATTCTGACGGCTTTATCGAGAGTCTGTAAAGGCAGGGATGAACCGAAAGCAGACTTGATTCCACTCGAATAATCAGTTCCTTTTGTGCGTGCCGTTAGCGGACGGCCCTCTATCTGCCGCGGCAATGGCCAGTAATCAGTCCACGCCTTTTTGATTCGAATCACTTCATCAACTGTTTTTTCGCCGGTAAGTAAAGGTACAAGTAAAAGTTGGTCCATATATTTGTTGACGGCCTTAAAATGCTCTTTCCAATCGGGATGTTCCATCTCCTGTTGAGCAATATATCTTGCCATCTTATCCGGCTCCAAACCACTTCGCATACCCGGATATGCCAACTGTTTCGTTTTCCATCTACTAAGTTCAGCTTTCCCCTATCCGTAAGCACAAAATTCATCCCAAATATCTTTAGACCTTCCTGCCACATCGTATTTGATGTCCTTGAAAGATTTCGGATAAATGTATATACGTTCACCATGTCCGGGATTCAATTCATGCGGTAAATCAAACTCCTTAGCCAAAGCAGACAATTCCTTATCGCTGAAAATACCAAAGCCTTCTCCAACCGCCAATACTGTGATACCATTAAGCTTACTCCTGCCTTTCTTGCCCTTAACTCCGCTCATCGCCGCTTCAACTTCTTGCGGAATTCGCAGAATGGCCTGTCTCGCCGCATCGTAGTTCGCAATACCTTCTTCTATCGTCTTCCTGACTTCCCTCGCAAGCTTGAGCCGAGAAGCATAAGCTTTGTCCATCATACTCTTTATGATGCCATAAATGCCTACCGGGTCTATTTTTTTTTCAAGCCAGCTCTTCTGAGCGATCTCATTAAATATCTTTCGTGTCCATCGGTGCGTTATCAAAGAATCGCCGATAGTCGCTTGTCCCAAATCGTAAACGAAATTTGCTATTTCCTCAGCACTCCCCTTGGCTGGTTTATCATAAGTCAGGCTCTGTTGTTGGTCCATATAAGGACGATTGGTATGATATGTATATGCCCGATGGGTATCCCGGAAGGCAGCCAGCAAATCAGGACGTAATTCATTGAGTAATGATTCAAATTGCCGTTTGAGCTGAGCAGGTATCTTGCCCGGGTTAATTACATATTGCCTGCAGAGTTCCGCCATACCTTCTTCCGGAGTTTCGGCTGAGGCCATTGTTCCCGGTCCTGTCATTTCTAACAGCATCTTGCTTATGTGGGCCGACCAAGCCGGATTCTCCGCTTCTATCATGGCCGACAAAGCGTGGCCTGCTTCGTGAAAATTGAGCTGCCAAACCTCGCTCTTGGTTCGAATAATGTGCGGTCCTTTTTCATAACGTGCAGGATACTTCTTTGTCAGCTGCGTCCTTCCCACCAACATCGACAGCTTGAGCTGTTCGTTTAGGTAATCGACTATACTACGAAGGCCGACTTTCTTGCGGCCGGATTGCTTCGCATCCTTTCTCAGCTCTCCAAGCAGCTTTTCGCCGGCCTTCGTTTCTGCCGGCTCAAATACATAGGAAACCGCTTCACCTGGTTCCTCCATTTCTCTCTCTATAACCTCCTCTGCTGCTTTGCCGTAACTTACGCCGGGCGGCCCCTCCCTACTGGTGACGTCCCTAACTATCTTGTGTTCGGCTAAAACTTTTCTCAAAACAGGGAGTGCCATATTCCGCAATTCGAAGAATCGCTTTTTGAATTTTATGATCTCACTTCGGAATCCGTAGCTTTTTATCGTATCACTCTCAGCCCTGGGGTCTTTTGCAACCAGCTCCAATACTGCATCGCCGCTAATTTGTGCTGTTCTTATGATCCAGCCATTGTCCAGCTCAAACCGTGCTCCATCATCCATCAAGGCCATCGCTGCTTCCGGAGTCAATGTGGCAAATGCAGTGCCTATTCCGAATCGCTGCTTAACCTGGACAATTTCCGTGGAACTCAAATCCATTCCAACTACAGCAGTACCATCAGCAAGCTTTGCTCTTCGCATCCGCTTGTTTCTCAGGCCGGCCCTGCCCATAATTTTGTCGTAGATCGGATAAATAACACCGCTCAACAAATGATAAGTTTTGGGACGGGTCGCTGGCGTTTTTGCAAATTCCTCATCCCACCAGGTCTTTGCTTCACCTCCGAGGACCTTCTCATGCTTATCGTGAAATTCTTTTAAGCTCACCGTATGGATCTGGCCTTTGACATTCCTCATCACCCTTGCATTGGAATCTGTCGCAAGAGGGCTGTCATTGACCTGTGCTGCGTATATATGCTTGCTGAGTATGTTACGATAAAATCCTAACGAAGCAAATCGTGTGGCCTGGTCGAAAGTGATTTTCTCGACATCTATTTCGCCCTGGAGAGTGTATATTTCCGTTTGTGCCCCTGATTCCTCATGTGTATATACAACTGTCGGCTCTCCGACAACCTTGATGTTTTTCGCTTTTATATCAGAAACACCTTCATCAAAGGTCCCTGCATCTTTCGCCCTCGCAATAATCTCCTGGTAATGACCGTAAAATATTTCAAAAATCCTATTTTGCATCGCATAGGGCAAAGCCATGATCCGATTCAAAAACCGATCCACGTTATCGAGGTCCTGCGACTTTATTTGCCCGTGTTCATCAAGAACGCCCATCAACCCCAAAATAGTTGAGCCCAAACCTTCTTTACTGTATTTGCCGCGTAAAAGCTCCTCATACGTCTGCTTCAAAGCGGCTTTCCCATATGCGTCTGTCAAATCGTCAGTATTAAACATGCTTCCACTTAATGTGGCCCTTTCACCTTTTGTGATTGCACCCAGCGCTGCCAGCCTTCTCGAGATAGCATTGACAAGTCTCTGCTGGCCGGCAAGGTCAACGCTTACTATTCGAATAATTGGAGCTGATCTCTGCAATGATCTATGGACCCGGCCGAACGATTGCATTTGTAAGTCTGCAGCCCATGCTAACTGCAGCGCATAGAAGGACCGGCGTTGCTGATTCGCCTTTGTGATATCAGCATGCAAGCTGATCCCCATCGTGCCGGCACCGGAAATTACAATTATTCTTTTTTTGCCCTGTTGAAAATTTTCAGTCTCGACTTCGTTCAATCTTGAAGCCTTTACGCCTTTGAGTTTCCTTCTGACGTATTTACCTTTTTCCATTCGGTGAATACGCCCTGTCACTTCTGCCACATTTTCCGAGCCAAAATGTTCTATAAGTGCATCAAGCGGATTGGTCGGCAAAGTAAAGTCGGCTATCTGTGCCAATAATTCTTCCTGTATCCTTATGTTTTCTCTGTTGAGTACCGGATTGCCGGCAGCGTCAACCACTGGCACCTTAACCACTCTGTTCGTTCGTCTATCAGTTTTTTCTTCATACTGCTGTAGAGGAAAATGTCTCTTAACCAGGTCAACAAGCATTTGACGTGGAGACAGTTCTAACTCATCGAGTGGGACACCTTCTTTCATGGCATCGGCAATAATTCTGTTTGCCACGGCCTCGCCGGTGTTAAAAAGACTGACTGCAACGGACTTATCCTCTGCCAGGTCTTTTTCGATCGCTTTGATCATCGTGGGCAATTCGTACCCCATCATCAACTGCAGGAAAAAGGATTGTTGTGTAGCATAGAAAGAAGTGAAAGTTGGAATAGATCGTGCATTTTGGTGGGCTTCATCGAAGGCCCGATTCAGCACGGCCCAAAACTCTGCTATGCGGTCAAACTGCTGCTTTTCGGCTTCGCTTAATTTGTATTCGATCGGTTGAGTACAATCCACGCCTTCATACGATATCGTCCTGGCAGCCAATCTGCCGATCAATTTAAGATCTCGAGCAAGTATCTCCATGCCGTTCACGCCGCCTGCTTGAATTGCAGCCGTAAATTGCATGAAATTCTCGAACGGAAGTCGCTTGCCCCACATACCAAGCCGTTCATACGGCACCAGATGCTTGGCTTCCGATCCGCCGGTCGCTGACACATACATCACTCGAGCATTAGGATATCGCCTCTGCAGCTCAATGCCCATATTGCCCACGGCGGTCCCTTCTTTCATTGTCAACTGTCCCCCTCGTTCCGAGACGGCCGCATTCTTCATCTTGTGAGCTTCATCGAAAGCTATCACTCCGTCAAAGTCAGGACCAAGCCATTCGATGAGCTGCTTGAAACGCTTTTGGCCTTTATCCCATTTATACGATGCCATTTTATAAGTTGTGAACAATACACCTTCGTCCGCCTCGATAACCGCTGTGTCCTTCATCGATGGGTTTTGATGAATGATTTTTAATGGCTGTCCCACCTCGTCAGAATCTCTTTGGGCATCTACTACGAGCTGGTGAGTTACTGATATATGCACGGCCTTTTTACGCCCCTGCATATAATTGTCATAAATGATAGCGTAAATTTCCCGCCCTTTTCCAAGTCCGGTACCATCGCCGATCCAAAAGCCGGCCCTCTCTTTGTTCGCCATTACCGTACTGTGTGCCTGACCGGCGTATATAACAGCCTCCATCTGTATATCTGATGCCCGACCTTCTGTTATGACTTCGCTCGGCAGATGATGTTTGTATTTAACGTCCGGGGGTTCTACGGAAGCCATAACTGTCGATTCAACGATCTTCGCAGGATGCTTCTGGGCCCCTTTCACTCTCGCTTTCTGGATATGATATTCACTGAATACGGACCCTTCAAGCTCCCTGGCTAAACCCGCTCCAACTTCGGCTTCTTTCTCCACCTGCACAGTCTCATCCGGCTCGGCCTTTTCTATTACTTCATCGCTTTGAAGATTGTATTGCGGATACTTGTTTCGTATGCTTTGATAAATTTTCTTGAGGTATGGGGTGATGCGAACCCCTACTGCATCAACTATGCTTTTCGACCAATCCGCATAAGATGTAATGCCGGATTTTGCTAAAAGAGATCCAGACTTGATTCCTGTCATAAGGATTTCCGGATTTAGGCCGGCACGTTTTCTGCCTTTTTTGACAGGCTCCGGATATACGCCGTAAGATATCCCTTCTTCCTCGGAAAGTTGTTTGCGCAGCTTCTTTAGAGATTCGTTAAGCTCTTGCTGTTCCTGTTGGTTTAGATTGGGTACTCGTCCAATACCAACCCCACTAACTCCGCGGCCCACACCTTCATCTCGTCGTGGTCCTTCGGGAGCTCGGCGTGCTCGCTCTTTATCAACCGCCTTAAGACCTTTCCTGCGTCCTCGATCGCCTGGAAGTTCTCCCACTCCTGGTCCGACAGGTCCACCTGTGGCGGCGGGCTCAGCTCGCCGTCCTCTACCAGCAGCAGCTCCACCAGCTGCAGGAGCGGGTCCCGGTTCGGGTCCGGCAGCTCGCCCAGTTCCGCGATCGCCTTCTTCGCCTGCTCGTTTAATTCGCTCATAAACATTCTCCCGAGAAATTGAATCCAAAATCTTAAGAGCTTCCTTCGGTGAAAGGTCGGCTCCGGTGATAATTTGGTCTTCACTCTCAGTCGCACCTGTATTGTCTATTATAACAATTTGATTGCCGAAAGTGGTCCCAAATTTCGCATAATATTTACCGGACATGCCTATATTGGCCCGGACGTTGTATTTTTCCTCAATTCTGGCCCACCAATCGCGGAAATTTTCTCTGTCTAAGGCCATGCCTTCGCCAACGATTGCTACCAATCGCCCGCCTTTTTTCACGCGAAGTAACGCTTGCTGAACATGCCTTGCCCCGACTTTCGTACTGTGTGCATCCACCCTTCCCCCTGTCGCAGAGAACGGCGGATTCATCACAACAACATCGTACATCTCGTCAGGAGCAAGTAAATTGTCGAGCTGCTCGGCATTTATGTTCATCGTCTTAAAACCCAACGCTTCGAGCAGAGCTCGCCGGCGATCGTCAATTTCGTTAGTTTCTACATATCCGCCAAATTCTCTTGCCAGTACGGCGATGTTCCCTGTGCCGGCAGATGGCTCAAGGACCGTCATATCTTCTCGGATCGCTGCAGCTCGAACAACTACATATGCTTCTGTTGGCGGTGTGCTGAATTGCTGACGTTCGACACTTACATCGTCCCTGCGAGTTTGCCTCGGCATCTGCTGCTCAAGCTTCTGCAGTTCATCAAAGCCTGTGTCCACATCGATAGTAATGTTTTTATCGATATACTGGTTCATGCCGGCTTCGAAGGAATCATACGCAGCTCGAGCTTGTCCTGCAGCAGCTCCGAAAACTTCCCGGGCCATGCTGTCAACTTTCCTGTTGTCTATTGCTTTTGGCTCGCTCTGCAGCAGAGTGGTGACATCATTCATCAATTTTACAGATTGCTCAACTTCCGTGACCGGCTTTTCTTTCAGGCCTTTCTTTTTTGGTTTTTCTTTGGCAGGAGCTTCGGCTGCTTCTGTGTATCGTGGGGACAGACCTGTTGTTTCAATGGAGGCTTGTATCGTCTTCTCAATCTTGTCTTTGTGCAGCTTTAACATTTCCAATGCCGTCTCGAGGGCTTTCTTTTTTGTTTTCACGGGATTGGCGATTCGTGCACCTGTCCTGCCTTCGTGAACAGTCCAATTCGAGCCTGTTTTCAAGGCGAACAAATCGAGTTCCGGAAATTCGTCAAACTTAACCACTTGCCCTTTTACTTCTGTAAATTTTTCTTCCGGGACATCATAAGTATAAAAACGTTTACCTGGCGTCACTTTCTCAGCTGGCTTTGCGGGTGGCTTTTCCTCTTTCGGCTTTTCAGTGATACCCCGTCTTTTCTGTTCAGCGAGCAGCCGCTCATGGAATTCCGCCTGGTCCGGCTCCTCTGCAGTTACTTCAACAGCTATATCGAGCTCATCCTGGTCCATCGCAGCGAGGTCAAGCCCTGCCGGCTCCTTCTCCGCCGCTTTTTCCTCTATGCCCCGTTCAGCCTCCTCACCAAGTGGCTCAGGGAGGGCCTCTGGCTCTCTCTCTGCTGCGATCTCCTCCTCGCGGGTGGTTTTACCCTCAGCTTCACGCTCCAGGGCCTGCTCGGCCTCCCTCTGCGTCCAGGCTATGCTTTCCTGGGCCTGCTCGATGATTCGCTGGTTGTAGGCCATCCGCTCCTGGTCCGCTAAAACATCCCGGAAAAGAGAGGACAGTTGCTTGCGTTCTTTTGCGTTCCAGCCTGTTACACCCAACTTCTTTAGATCGCCCCTGCTCGGCTGCTCTTTTGCTGCTATCTCGGCAGCGACCCCCGGCGACATAGCAGCTACTATTGCCGAACCATCTTCGGTCAATGCAAATTCTTTGAATTGCCGTGATTTTTTATCCAAACCAAGTGCATGCATGACGGGGGGAACTGTTATGCCAAGAGCATATCTGGTTACACCCGGAATTGACAAAACAATCGTTTCAATAAGTAAATTTCGTGGTTGAAAATCTTGTGCAAAACCAGCTTTAATACGCTCCCAAAATCCCGCTTCGGGACCAGCCCCAAAATCCTCTGTGTCAACAATAGCGTGCATAAGCGTAGCCAATCGTTCTTCACCGCTCTCACCTACTAATCCGTCATAACCCACTCGCGTAGAAATCTTATCAATAAATTCCTTAGTGGATTTTACGAGTTTCAATCGCCGTGTAAGTTGTTCTAATTTGGTTAAAAACTTTTGACCAAAAGGCATCCTTCTCCACACCGGACCAAGAATTCTTTTCCCGCCCTTGACAAGATATTCTCCGGTTAATTCACTGAAATTTTCAATAAACGTGTGGCCGTATGCTTTTATCAAAGAAATCGTATCGCTTTCTTCCGGATACCTTATTTTTCGGTTTTCAAACGCATCATCAACTCGATTCATTTGTAAGGTAGTGCCGATAGAAGCAGTTGTAATCATACGAAGCACCGCACTCTTTATAGTTCGAGGAGTAAGGCCTTTAGCGATTGCAATATCAATCATCCAGGGAGCTAAATCCGCCACTCCCTGACCAATCTCGGCGGGAATAGTAAACCCTCTGCGCTGTTCTTCTTTCTTTTTTGATATATATGTCTCTATTAAAGTTCTGTCCATCTCAGGCGTTCTAACAAGCTGCATAATTCTTTCGCGTTTTTCCGGTGTAAAAGGTTCCCTGCGCTTTAAGCGTTCCCATTCTTTTTCATAATCGGGATCATCAGGACTAACATACAGATTTCCTGCGAGCCGTTGCTGGGCCGCAAGATATTCCTTTCTTTCAGGGTCTTTTACGCCACCAAAAGGAACAAGCCCAGCCAATCTCTTAAACCCTTGCCTTTGGAATGATTCTATAAGACCGATAGGAATCTCTGCATCAGGTTTTACGCCGTTTATCTGGTCGGTAGGACGAAAGAATGATTCAGGTGGTTCCGATGGATCAAACGGCATTTCGGGATGTAATGGTTCTATGGGAAAAGGCTCAGCAGGCTCGAGCGCAGACTGCAGGATGTCCTCCCATGCCCCCCCTTTTGTTTTCGTAGCTTCTGTTAACGTATCTTGCCAGGTCATTTTCCACCAAAGACGGCTATTGCTTTCCTCCCGAACTTCTCGGCAGAGACCCCCTCGGCTTGAGCTTGCTTCCATGCCAGCCACACCTTCTGTTTCTGCTCATCTGTGAGTCGAGGCCACATCGAACGCAACAGTATTACCGGAGCAGTCTTTACCTCCGCCGGAGCTGCTTCACGAGATGCACCTTCAAACTTAAGAGCCGCACCTTCAAACTCCAATCGATTTTCAAACTTCTGCCGTCGCTGGCCTTTTTCTTCTTGGTATTTAGTATCCCACCACTTATTAAGCTCGGCTTTAATTACATCAGGGGGAATTTTCGGGTTATCTTCAATAGCCTTTAGGAATGTTTTGTTGTATGCTTCTTCGCCGAAAACTTTATCCCAAAGCAAACCTTCTTCTCGAGCAACTTTTCGACCAATTAAGGGTTTCTTGATGAGTTTCTCAAACTGTCTTGGCAAGGCCAACACGTCCGCTCGCATTTGGGCTTTTTCTGCAATAGAAGGCTCCGGTGGTCCCTGCTGGACCCGGCGTTCCGCCTCCTGCTCTGTCTTGGCTGCGAGCCCCTGGATTTTGGCGTACCGAACCATTGTATCATCAACAAACTTATCAGCTGCTTCCCAATCCACTGTCTCCACTGACACCAGTTTTCCATCCGCATCTTTTCTTATTTCCTCTTTAGTAAAAGACTTTGCAGAATCAGCTCGAAGTTTCGCATAGTCCTTAAACGATATGCCGAGAGGATCAAAACCGCCTTTCTCATTCATTCTGTGTTTAGCCCCGGTGCTGTCTGTTACGACCCCGCTGTCCCATATTTCCTGCGGTGTCATTTCGGTCCTGATACGAGCTTGAGGTATTACAAGTCTTTCTTTCCGGTCGAATTGCCCCATTAGGTTTTCTACTTGCTCCAGATCCCATTTGCCGGCAGCATATTCCGCTTCCAAAGTGGCCCTACCCGTATTTATTTTCTCTAATTCTTTCAGTTGAACTGGAGTGTATTCGTAGATAGTTTTTTGCTCTTTAATGCGCTGCTGTTCTTCCAAGCGTCTCTGTAATTGAAACCCTTGCCTATCCTCCTCCTGTTCTTTTCTAAACTCGAGCTCCTCCTGCCATCTACGTTCAGCGGTTTCTCTACCTGCTATATCCTGCTCTTTTCCAAAATCGAACCGCTCCCGTTCCAGAGCAAGTTGTTCTTCACTTCTTTCTGCTTGAAGACTCAGGCTCCTTGCCTGTAAACCTAAAGATGCTTGTCTCAAGGCAACATCAGTAGCAAAACGTATATCCCGCTCCCTTCTTTGCCCTCTACCGATTGTATAAGCGGATAGCCCAAGTGCCTCGGCCGAGGGAGCATGTTTTACTCGTATACCCATTTTATGAACTCCCTAAACCCTGCATGAGCTGAACGTATAAACTTTCTGAGGGGTATTCGTCTTCCCTGCGCTCCATGAAATCAAGCTCCTCTCTTGAAAGGCCTGTTTGCATCAACAGCTCTCTATCGCTTAATGACTTCAAGTATCCTAATTTTTCTCTTCGCAGTCGCTCCTGGGCCTCTCCCGTAGCATAACCTTCACGCCTTGTAACACCGCCTAAAACAGCCGGGGCCACGGTAGTCGAGTGCAGGCCGGAGCTTATCAATCCCTGTGCAACGGACGCTCTCTCTTTGGTATATTGCCTACCGATACCTGCCAGTTCTGCTTCACCCATCCCTTCAAGACCGGACATTATTTCTTCTTTTGACGATGCCAAACCTTCCATGGCGGTACCGTACCTTGTCTTGTAGCCGGTTAAAATTTCCTGGTATCTCGCCTCGTTGGCAGCCTTCGCCTCGTTGTAGGCAGTCTGATATTCAGTCAGTAACTTTTGAGTTTGTTTTTGTTTCTGAAAAGCCTGTTCGGCCTCTCGAGAAGAAGTTAAATAACCCTGGTATGCCGTTTGCCATGCTCCTGTTCCCCAAAATTGTCCCGCCCCTTGGCTTTTCGCCCAACTTTTAAAATCTGATCCTCTCTGCATTTTTACTCTCCTTTTTTGTTTTCAAGAGCTTCTAATTCCCTTCGAGTTTATCCAATCGAATTAAAATACTTTGATATTCTTTATTCGTCATCTGTTTTACGCACTGTTCGCTCGGTTTAATTGATGGCATCGCTTCTTGCTTTTCCTCATCATTCAATTCGACAGGCAGATTATTGATTATTTTGTAAAGCAAGGGGGAAAAACATCCCTCAATAATACTCTCCCCTTTACTTTTATCCGCCTCAGTTTTGAACAACTCTGGGGACGTTCTTCCTGTTCGCAATATTTTGCCTGAACTTGAATTATAGACCGTATAATCCTTAAACACTATTTACCTTTCCATACATCTAAAGATATAACATGACTGGAAGATTTCACGCCCGAACCAGAATCATTTGAACCACATAATTTATAGGTTTTAGTCCCTGCTCCTGGCGAATCAAACAACAGCCCTGGTAACCTCCAAGTTCCTAAATCCGTTGCCACATAACCCTTTTCCCACAATTTTGTGCTATCCCTATAAATAAGAACTCTCGGATAATTCCCAACCACAGTGTGAAGAAGAGATGCTTGAATTTCAACCTCCTCGCCCGCTGCAAGCGTTACCTGTTTACTTACAAGCGTAGTATAACTCGGGGTTGTAGCCCAAAAGCCGGATTCTGCTGCAGCCTCGGCATGATGAACATCCCTAACTGCCGAATCTGCTACTTTTCCCGTAGTTACATTTAAATTACCAATGTGGGCCGTCTTAACCATAAGGTTTTCGATGGTACAATTCACACCAGTTAAGTTATAAGTAGAAATGGAGGCAGCAAGAATGGTACCTGCCGTTATATTTCCGCCATCTATTATAGTTATATTGACTTGCTCCCATTCGCCCGCCGTAACCTGATCGTCACCCGGTGAGGTAGCACGATACATTTTAAGATTATCGTTGGTGTCGTACCATATATCCCCTGCTGTTACTGCTGTAGGTACAGCATCTTGATAGAAAGTTTGTGTTTTGCTATCAGCAGTTCCCTGAGCCGCATCGGCAGCAGATTGCGCAGTTGCTGCATCACCAATTCCCTGTGCAATATCACTATTTACGCCGGCAGATAATTCAGAATCTGTAACTGTACCAGCAATTATAACGGTAGAAGCTGTTATTGTGTTGGCTTGAATTAAACCGCCAAGAATCACCCTGTGGACGTGAGAAGGTTTTGCTACACCACCGACATTGACACACACAACCCAATTACCCGCTTCTATTGCTACAGCCAAATCATTTGTCATCTTAAAGGTTGTATTAGAATCATCCGCATCCCAATACACATACGCATCTGTAGCATTACCCACTATTGGTGCGTCATCAACCGCCTTAGTCGTTATATTGTATGTACTCCCTCCGTAATCGAGATAGCCGGCCGTCCAGCCGACTTTGCCGCTGCCCACGTTGCCTATAAAAGTAATGTTTCGAAGCAAGGGAACGTCATCGGATAAACCGCCGCCGCTTGAAGTAGAACCGGCAATAGCATAGACTGTTTCTGCAACCTGAATCTCACCGGCAACGTGCTGAAATAAAATGGTTATCGCAGAGGTACCACTGCCGATCCTGCTGTATGTAATTCCATCTACTGTATCTGGTTCAGGAGCTGTCAGTGCCGCACCGCTTCTCGTTATGACAACTGTTCGAGTATTTATCTCAGCTCCACCCTGGTAATATTTAACTGTCAACGTGCATTCAGTTCCTGCAGGTGTCCAATCCCCCGGGCCCGGGGCTTGAAGCCATACCAATCCTATATCGGATTCTATGCTGCCAACAATAGCATCATCACCATCCAGTATATCAACAAGCGTAATCGTATCTAAAGGTGAACCACCCACTCCATCCTTCATCGTAACGACTTTACTGAGATTGATATCGCCGGAGTCGAAGACTCCCGTGTACCCATCACTACCTGCAGCATAGCCATTCCCCACGGTAATTTCGTTGTTGTCCGGATCGTATAACTTTATTGTGCCGGCAGACAATATAGTATCGGAGCCACCAATGATTTTGTGCGCTTCAATGGTAAGCGTCCCTGCGCCATTCTTTATGGCTGTTCCGTCCGTGGGTTTGATGTAATAGACAATAGCAGATGCACCGGTATCACCAGTAAGCCCCCTGATGGCCATCGGATTGCCCCATGTACCTTCGGTTACATGATGAGCTCTCTTAACGCTCATCCAGTTCACGTCTGCTGTTGAATCTGTATGCCATCCCCCCGTTGTTCCATCACCAGTAGGATTTGAAGGTGTAGAGCCAAGATCTGAATCATGGTAAGTAACGAACACGGTCAGGCCATCAAGCAGACCGGCCTCAAGCTTTTGTATAAACTGCCGAATTCGAATCAGATCGCTCTCTGTTAGTGGCATCTTTACTTCTTCCTCCCCGCAGGCTCTATCTCGGCAAGGACCCTCTCCATCCCCCACGTTTTGCCTTCCGTAGGAGCTGCGACGGTGGCAGTTCCGGTTGCCGTACCTGCTGCGGCATAATTACCTATTTCTGGCGACTCTCTATACCAATAAGCAATAGGTCCACCAATAACACCAGCTGCAGTAGAAATTATCCAGTAATCTGGAGAAGTTGAAGAACACCACCAAATGAAGTATGCACCATCTTCGCGGCGGTAGTATGGTTTACCATTGTATGTGCCTGCATAGAGATAGTTGCCGGTCGCATCCGGATTAAGCGTTCCGGTTACAACGTAAGTTGCAACACTTCCAACTCGAACCGCCATAAAAACGCCTCTTGCCTTACGGCGTATTCGCCTGGCTCTGCCGGGTGCCGGAATAACACCGCCAAAAATAGAAGTGTCCGCATCGGCTTTCTCAATTACGGTTTCGGCATCATCACCGACATATACGGCATAAGCAATATCATCTGAGTCTGGAATAGTACCGCCGGCCTTTCCCCCTGCAGTTACAACCGTTAAAGAATTCATCCGGCCCATCCAATTATGATTTCCCCCAATCATCACGGGACCAAGCAAAACATAACTATCTATGACTTCGGTTGCAGGGGACGCCATGGATCCGGTATCATCATTCTTGCTCGCAGGATCCAGTATTCTCATATGGCCATCGTAAGAGCCAAACAGCAGCCGTCTCTGCTCGGGATCATCCGCATCGTAATAATGGCTGCATATAACAGCATCTTGAACAGGATAAGTTTCAGGCGAAAAGCCTTCCGACTGCAGATCGTAAAAGTAATTGACGTTCGCTCCGGTTTCTATCGTAGTAACACTTATTACTATACCCTGTTTGGCAGGATCGAACGAAAGAACGATTCTTTGAGTTTCCGGATTAAGAGCCAGGTCTTTTGTGAAGTTCGGAATTTTGTCGCTGGTCATCGGCTCTATGGCTGCCAGGCCCCGGGTGATTTTATACATGCCCTTCAAATCAAGGATATACAAATTGCCGGCATCATCCCAGCACCAGGCTGACTGCGATATTATCCCTATGCCTTCTATGAGACAATCCAAATTGCCTCCGGCTGCCGGATCGCCACGCAGTACCCACAGATCTCCGATAGATCCGTAGAGTTTGTAATCATCACTATAGGGTATCGAAGCGGTTACGATATCTCCCACCTTGCCGGCCTTGGCATCAGTACCGGCCACGGCTGCTTGCTCATCATCCTCTCCATACATCATATCGTATGGATTCATCTGTCTGGAAAGATACCATTGATGAGGATCTATCGAATTTCCGGTCAGACAAGCGCGGCCTCGCCATCGATCTCCAATAGTCGCCCTCGGCGGCATCGCCCCGAATTCATCTTCCCCGGTAACATCGGCATAAACACCCCAGGTGTAATGATGCGGTGTTGTGGGCAAAGCTACGGCCGCTGACCATCTTGTAGTCGGTGACATGGTATCGCCGGATAGAGTGTCGGCTTCATTTGTCGTAAAGGTGCCGGATGTGGTTCGGCCGTAAATAACCGTCAAGGCCCCCTTGGCAACATAATCGACAATCATCGTAGCTCCGCTGTTTGCCTGGGTGATTGCCTGGCCCCTCCTGGGCGGTACCGTCATTTCATCGTTGAGCGTCAGTTTAGTATTAACAAAATCCACCACTTTTAAGATGTCGTCATTGGCGATATATACTTTTTGGTCAAGCTCGAACATCGTGATGGCTTTACTGGTATCGAGAGTCAAACCTGAAAGCTCAACCTGCTTGGGGGGTGAATCATCGTTGTCGTAAAAAAATTTATTATTGGCGGCGGAACATATTTTCTTCTTATACTTTTTTGCATCCGGCAAGGCGGGTGCTTCTTCGACTATTGTAAACTCCCAAACATCACTATCCACGTCGCCGCTGCCGGCCTTTACTGCCGTGATCAGCCAGTAATACTTAGCACCATAAGTCAAATCCAAACGTGGATCGTAAGCTTTCGGAGTGACATTCCCCCTGTAAACATTTACACTTTTGGCTGTTACTTCGGCAGAGTTAGTGCCGAAAAATACCTTGTAGTAATCACTCGCCACACTGTCCGCCCAGCTCAGCGTAGTATTATTCGCTATGTCCGTAGCTTCGTGTGCCGGTGATGGTGTCGATAATGCCATTATAACTCCACGATCGTTACTTGACAAATTGCGCACACGGGAACGTTTGCTCCTTCAACGTATCCCATGTGCTGATTATAAGCTTTTGCCCATCCCGGCCGCTGCCCGCCCCGGGCCCTGTATTCCAGAACGTCTCTTGGCCTGACGTTATTCATTCGCGGGGAAGTAAAGGCCGGCTGCGTTGTTGCAGCAAAATTGACATTTTTGCCCATCATGGGATATTGCAATATTAGAGGCCTTCCCATCAAAATATCCTTTTAGGTCTAAGCTTAAACATCTACCGGAAGGCCAGCTACCAGAAGTCCTGACCATGCAATACGTCTGCCGATTTTCACCGCATCCGAATCCGCAGGTGAAGCCGCATCATAAATCAGCATGTCGTAATTGCCCGGCTCCAAATTGGGCGGCATGGTTATTGGAATACCGCCAATCAAATCGTTCTTGGCCAACGTGGTAACACTATTGGCCCAAGATGTAGCTGAACCTGCCGCTCCTGTCGCCGCTACAACGACGCCGCCGTCTCCCACCCTAACAAGACGCATGTAAGGATTTGTTAAGGTCTGATAAATAATCAAACTAAACATCATTCGATCTCCAAAAATCATTTTACATAAATTGAATTGTTAATAAAATGCCTGTTTTGTATCGAAAATATTGCAAGCACGGCATTAACGGTTTCAGTATCAATCACCGCTCCGTCAAGCCAAACATCATAATCATGGCCGACTATACAATTGACATTACCACTTGTATCCACCGCGCATGTATGTAACCCCGTATCGGGACTGTCTTCCGTGTCGGTAATACAACCCGCAGTACAATCGGTGCCGTCATCCCTGATAAGTTTAATTGTCCCGTTTGTTGAACGGGTTATAGATGCTCCATTCTTATCGTTTGTTGACCAGCGAAATGTAATAGTCGCACCTGCGGCAATATCACCTAAATACATCATCTTACCAGCCCCTTTCCAACTAAACTATTTCCTGCCAATGAGCCTCCAACCAACGGTCGGGCAATACCAGTTGTATAAGTCACCTCGACATAAAGCTGAGTGCAGCGTATTTCCCAATTAAAGCTATAAAGTTGAACACCGGCCTGCAGAGCGTTTATCTCGTCCCACGTCCAGGGTTGTTCCGTATTCGGATTATTCGCCCATTCCTTGGAGAAAGCAGTCCAATTATCGAACATAGCTTCTTCATCGCCCGAATATTCGGTGCTGTGCGTGACTATTTTTATTTGTGCTTTGTTAGCGTCCATCTATTACTCCGGCGATTGTCTTCTCGCCACAATCTTTACTGTTACTTTTGTTATTGTTCCGGCGCCGACAGAGGAATCCCCAATACCATAAATATCCTTATCGGGGCCTTCCGATTCTGAATCCTGATAAACATAAGTGGAATCGCCATCGTGCGTTTCTTCATCGACCTTATCGTACCTGCCGCCCGTTGCAGGAGCGAATTGGAGGAAAACATTATTATCCGCATTCGGTCTTAAAATTTCAGTTGTCATTATTTCCACATCTCCCTGTACTGTTGTTTTTGTTCGGCTGTACCTTTTTCAAATAATTCTTTGACGGACGCAAATCCTAACACCTTCGCATTTTCTTCTTTGCTTGCCATAAAAAACTCATCTATTGTCTCAAATCCACCCACCAGTAGGCCGGTTTTCATTTTTATGATAAGCGGCGTATGTGCAGCGGGTTTATCTTTTACATCATTGTCCGCATACAAAGCAGCATGAGCAGCTCGATATTGCTCAACTGCCGTTCGTCCTGCCGCCACATCAATCATTATATCTCCCCGTTATAAGTCACCAAGAACGTCTGGGGGTGTCGCCGGCTGCCGGAAGCATAGGCTGAATCGGAATTATCTCGATTGTAACCGAAGTGATCGGCACTTATCATTCTTCTGTCTATCTGAACGCTTGCGGCCAGGCGATCCAGAAATACCTGCCATTTTACTCCTCTTTTCTCATCCTCCTGCTCTTCCGCAACCGCCAGGCAGCTTGCTAAAATCGTTTCTGAATGCATGGCCCCGCCGTATGGATGTGTTATAGTGGCAGTTACCAGTAATTCCGGCAAAACCAGCATTTTGTAACTTAATGTGTCTGTGACGGCAGGTATGGGAAAGAACATTATTTCAAATCTCTGGCCTGTTGTAGTGACTGTCTGTTTCTTGGGTCTTATTGCTGCAAATTGAGGATAGGTGCGAGAAGTGGTTCCTGCCCGTAAACTTCGTATCTTGCCTTCACCAATGATTCGAATATTCGGCTTGTTGCTTCCTTCCGGAAAAATCATGTTACCCTCATGGCCTCCAAAATCATCCGGAAGATCATAGTTGCCGTCATGGCGCAAAATATAACTGGCGGCCGTCTCCGTATCTTCCGTCCATGCTGCTGAAAGTTCTATATGGGTATCATCTGTTCTCGTTTCAATCGCATATGCCACGTTACCAACAACCAATGTGCCATTTGTTTTCGTCCAACTCGGCCAAACACCATCCGTTAAAGTTACAGTTGTTTCCGTAACGGCGATTGCTATTGTTCCTGTCACATACGAACCAATAAGGTCTAACGTGGTGATGGGTTTCAGGAAACTCCATTCGTGGGCCGGCTGAGTAACTGCAGTCCTCGTTCCGGTTTGCAGGAGAAGTGGAGGCGGAAAATAAAACTGTCGCAGGCCTCTTTTAAGGATTAAATTTATAATTGCCGTTTGGTCGGCGTCCCAATTCGTAAGATCAACATCTATCCCAAGAAAATGGGCGATGGCCAAACGTATTTCAGTCAATGTAGTTGATAAAGTGCTCTCAGCCATTAAACTGCTTCTACCTCATCTTCATTGACGGTTACAGTTTCTCCGTCCTCGAATTCGACTGTAAGCTGTACTGCTTTTTCGCTGCCAGGCACAGGTGAATGAATACCGACAATATTTCCTAGCTTAAGATCTTCCTCATGCAATACTGACACCGGCATACCGGGGGACCAAAACTTGCCACTTGCGGCCGGCTGTGCTGTCGGCTGCTCTTGCGCTTGCCCCGTGGCTCCAGAAACTTGGCCTTCATAGACCGCTTGCTCGACCGGCTGCTCGACCGTTTGTGCTTCATCTACGTCGGCCAGCTCTTTTCCTGAATCATAGTCCTCACTTGTTTGCTCGACCTCGGCCGGCTGCTCGGTCATACAAAACTTCCCTGTGTCCGGATTGAAGCCGGCTCCCAATGCAATCAGGGCCAGATCGCCGACGTCCAAACGGCCATCGATACGATCTATCATCATTTTTGCTTTTACATATTCCCTAAGCAAATACTCCGGAAGCTGTTCCACCTTGAGCATCCGACAAAGACTTACTCGATGGGTCGGCTCCATCTTTTCTTGAAACTCTTCAATGTCCATAATAATACACCTCATCAATTTAGGTTACGTTGTAAGCAAACCACAATGGTCTGCTTTTTTAGGTTGCCAATAATGCCGCATCGAAATCGCAGGAAGCTAACGTGCCGATATTGACATAAAGCACGGTATCAAGAGTTGTGCCATCTATCTTTTGAAAATGGCAGGAAGGGGCATAGCCGGATTCACCGTCTGTTGGCACAGTATCGCCCCAAGCCCTCAAAATGCCGACACCGGGTATCGATTCCCATCGTTCGCGGCCAAATTTTACGTTTGACTGCTCCATCGTTAATTCCACCTTTCTCTTATAATATCACTTCATTTATCGAGAAGCCCCGCCCCGAAAGACGGGGCTCTCGACCAACAAAACCCAAACTGAGTTTATGTAGACGTTGCTGCCACATCAACGGAGATAATATCCCATTTCTGACCAGTCCACCGCAGAAGTCCCATGCCGAGCGTCGCGGCAAGTGTGACGGTTACTGCAATCGTGCCGTCAGGTGCTATACCCAAAGACACGGGCGTTATGATGTAGAACCCTGTCGTCAAGGTTCCACCCAGCCTGACCAGCTTCAACATGCCGGGGAACAAACCATCCACAATAGGTGGAGTATGTGCTACGGCCAGAGTTACGTTGCCCAACAGGTTTGTCGTGCCGCCAACCATAGGACATGTTACTGCTGAACTTACCGGAACATCAAATTCCTGCAAGCCGCTTTCTTCACCATCGCAAAGATAAACGAGCGACAAAGGTGCGCCGGCAGGTATTACACAGATGCAGAGTTTCGCTCCATTTGCCGCTAAGGTCAGGAACGCGGCCCCTCCCGGGGTCAGTGCTACTATCGCATTATTTGCGTCCGTCCGTGTTAAGATGTAGTAAGTGCCGGCTAATGCCGCATTTGCTATATCACCTGACAAGACAATCACCTTGTCGCCTGCGAGCGCATAGGTAAACGCTCCAGTACAGGTTATAGTGCCTGTCGCAGTCGCATAGGCAGCTTCACCTGCGTAATACGCGGCCCACGGGGTTGCCGCTGCGTTCGTCCGTGTCTGTAATGAGATAGCGGTTCCACGGCCAGGCAGGGCTGCTCTGCCGAATAACCCTGCGTTAGCGATAGTTAAAGCCGTTGCCTGCAAAGCTGATGGAACAATACAGGTGAGGCGTGTTGAGTTGATTGTCGTTGGTATAATACCAGCGGCCATCGCACAACCACCAGGCAGATAGAGCTCTACTAACTGTAGGCCGGAAGCCCTTGCAGGATAATCCTGCGTAAGAACGCCGGCAAAAGCCATGTTGTTAGAAGCACTCGGGACCTCAACGACTTTCAGGCCCCTGGCACCGAAAGCATCGGCTGCCAGCTCACCTACTGTCGTGGTGAGATAATCCAAATCAAAGCACATACCATAACCTTTTTTCAAGGCCGCTGTGCCAAGATAAACGAACAGGCCTTTTTTGGTATAAGCCTGTTTTCTGTACTGCACGATATTGCGCATTACCATATATCTAACCTTAACCTTTCTTGTTCTAAAACATATTCGAATGCTTTACGAAACGCTAATGTGCATTTTCGATTTTGAGATTAGCCAGTTGTTATGATTTTGAGATTACATAGTTGTTACGTCTGTTCGTGCAGATCGTCTGGTGTTTATGGTCAAGATGTGCAACGAATACGCGGTGCTGCGTTGGTGCGA
>Ga0307378_10003156_pt1 | contig 24351 bp, 17 predicted proteins | sample UN1MG_FD_202238 | JGI IMG/M metagenome (GOLD analysis project Ga0307378, IMG submission 202238) | Soil microbial communities from Risofladan, Vaasa, Finland - UN-1 | ecosystem: Environmental > Terrestrial > Soil > Coastal area > Acid sulfate soil | place: Finland: Risofladan, Vaasa | collected...
CATTATAAAAGCCCAGATATCGTAAACTGTAGAAACATACCCTGTTTCTAAAATTACGAGCGAGTCTGAAGTTAAGGATGTTGATAAAAAAAAATATTTAATCAACATACCTTACTTTCAATACGCCCCCATTGAGGTTTTATATGCCGGTGTAAGTGGAGGTTCGTAATATATGGCAAATTATAACACTAATTATCGAGGATTGCTAATTGATTCAGGCCTGGCAGGCCTTACTGAAGAGCAATTGCAGGTGGCCCGCTCAGAAGTCGATAAACAGAATATATCTCTACGGGAGAGCATATTAAAGCTTGGGCTTGTGAGTGAGAAAAAACTATTAACAGCGGTTGCCGAGAAAAGTGGACTCAAGTTTTTAAATATTTCCACTATAGATATCCCCAATAATGCCTTAAGAACCATTACTGCAAATGTAGCGTCGCACTACAATATAATACCCCTCGGAATTGTGGGCGATACCCTTCAGATTGCAACTTGCGATCCGTTCAACCGGGAATTAAAAAGCGAAATTGAACTGCTTTTAGACAACACATACCGTGTAGAATTCGTTTTAGCCACATCTGAAACAATAAAAAAAGCCATTCGTAAAGCTTACGGCGTTGGGGCTGCCACAGTCGAGCGAATGGTCAATGCTGAAGAAATAAACGATACTACTACTCAAAAAAATGATTTAATAGACGAAAGCAAAGCACGAGAAGCCTCCATAATTAAACTTGTCAACCAGGTGCTTGCAGACGCCATAAATGCCGGAGCCACAGATATCCACATCGAGCCATACGAAGATAATCTCAAGGTAAGGTACAGGATTGATGGAATTTTGCACGATGCGGGCACTCCCAGCACAGTGAGATTTTTCAGAGAAGGTATTACAAGCCGAATAAAGATAATATCAGGCCTGGATATAGCAGAAAAACGCTTACCTCAGGATGGTCGAGCACAGGTGGACCTTCTGAATCACAAATTTAATTTGCGGATTTCTATTTTACCTACCAGATACGGTGAAGCAATAAACATCCGCATCCTTCCTCAAAGCACTTTAATATCGGACTTTCCTTCGTTGGGAATGGCCGGTAAACAGGTCAATAAGTTAAGAGAACTAATTGTGAAACCACATGGAATCATACTCGTAACCGGACCAACAGGCAGCGGCAAAACAACTACGCTGTACACTTGTATGAATTTGCTTAAAGATACTGACACTAAAATACTGACCATTGAAGATCCCATAGAATACGACATGCCCGGTATTGTCCAGATGCAGGTCCATCCCGAAATCAGTTTTACCTTTGCCCGTGCCTTGCGTTCGATGCTCAGACATGATCCGGATATTATGCTCGTCGGTGAAATACGCGATTTGGAAACAGCCGAAACTGCCATAAGAACCGCTCTGACCGGCCACTTGGTCTTTAGTACCCTGCATACAAATGATGCCGCCAGTGCCATAACACGACTGCTGGATATGGGGATTGAGCCGTACCTGGCAGCTTCTTCAATTGAAGCCATTCTTGCCCAAAGGCTTGTACGCGTGATATGCCCAAAGTGCAGAGAACCCTATGAACCGGATCCTGAAGTAGTAACTGCGGTAAAGTCCCTTGCACAACTGAACAAGCTACCGAAAGTTTATCATGGCCGCGGCTGCTCAAAATGCCGCTTTACTGGCTACAAGGGTCGAACCGCCATAGCCGAACTTCTTCTTTTGTCTGAAAATATCCGGAAATTAACAATATCCAGAAGACACGCCAACGAAATCGACGCTCTGGCCCGCAAAGAGGGCATGACTTCATTGTTTTTCAGCGGTGTAGATAAAGTTCACCAGGGTATAACTACATACGAAGAGGTGCTCAGAACCACAAAGGGAACGGTGATCACTGATTAGCTCGATTATTGAAGCCTCAAAATTCGCTCTTCCAAAGAGAACGGCAAGGGGGATTTCAGATTCATCTTTTTACAGATACATCTAAAAGTCTACCTTTGGCCTTGCAATTAGTTGAGATAGTACTTATATTTATTAGTCCTTGATCTGCTCGACAACTTTTGGGCCGGTTCTTTTAATAGTATAATCGAGTGACTTGACAGACACCAGGACAAGTGGGTCAAAGACATAAACAGATATGTAAAAACGAGTATATCGTAAAGATTGTATTTGTAAACGCCTGATTTAAAGGAGGTAAGAAAAATGAGACGATGTTATCTGATCCTGATGTTGAGCTTGTTGCTTGCTATCGGTCTGAGTGAATCAGTTGCTGCCCAGGACCACAGTGACTTATCTGAACTTGCTCGCATACAAACCGATGTCAAAACAAAACGTGTCAGCAGCTATGACCGAACGGGGGGCAACAATGACAGATTCGAGAATATCAAGGACGGCGAAGTTCGGGAACTCTTCAATATCAAGGGAGCGGGCATGATAAATCATATCTGGATCACAATCGCGCCCCCTCCGGAACTACTCAATAGAAACGATATTATATTGCGAATGTACTGGGATGGCAATTCGTTTGCCTCGGTGGAGTCTCCGATAGGCCCCTTTTTCGGACAGGGATGGAATGAGAGCTATCCCTTTGTCAGTCTGCCACTTGCCAGCGGACCGAAAGAAGGTCGGGCACTTGTTTCGTATTTCGTGATGCCATTTTCGAACGGGGCAAGAATTGAGATCGAAAACCAAACAGGCGAAAATATTAATGCCTTTTATTACTACGTGGACTATGTCGAAGTGAAGGAACTGCCGAAAAATACGGGGCGATTCTGTGCATGGTACAACCACGAACTGACAGAGGCTTTGCCTGATGGCGAAAACGAGTGGCGAACGCTGGGACAACAGGGCGAGAATCCCCGAGGTGACGATAACTATCTCTTTGCTGACATCAAGGGCAAAGGTCATTTCGTCGGTGTGAATTACTACGTGCACTCTCCAGGTCCCATATGGTACGGCGAGGGTGACGATATGATATTCATTGACGGAGATAAGATGCCCACCTTACACGGAACCGGAACCGAAGACTACTTCAATACTTCCTGGTGTCCCAAAGCTCCTTACACACATCCATACTACGGCTATGCGAGAGTCAACGATGATCTGGGCTGGCTTGGAAGGACCCATGTATACCGCTTCCACATTAGTGACCCGATCTACTTCGATAAGTCTCTGAAGTTCACCATCGAACATGGTCACAATAACTGTCTTACGCTCGACTTAGCGAGCGTCGCTTACTGGTATCAGGCTCCGCCTTTATCGAAACTTCCGCCTATTCCGGACAAGGAGTCGAGAAAACCGAAACGGCTCATCGAACCGCGCGACATTCACAAATGGAGACATGAATGGCGAAAAGCCCATGGCAGTGACAGCCAGTTGTGGGGCAACGAGAGATAATTCCTGTCATGTACGAATATTGCCGGCCACGGGGACGCAGCCGCAGCTGAATAAAATCAGGAGTTTTCTATATTGTCTCAAGACCTTCAGGGCGACGGCTATTTGAAGACAGTGTACGTGCACATTCACAGCAGGGAACTAAACAGAAATAAAGATGAATGATCGTATCTTGAATCATAGAATGACCCGTAGACAATTCATACGGCGTACAGTTTGTTCAGGGGCCGGTATTTACGTGGCAGGTACACTCGAAAGCCCATTGTTGGATACACTCAGCCAGGCAGCAACAAAAGATAAAAAGAGAAGACGAAAAACAAATGTCATTTTTATAATCACCGATGACCAGAAACTTGATTCATTTGGCTTTCTTAACAACAAAGCATTGACACCCAATATCAACCATTTGGCTAATAATGAAAAACTATTTATCTGATACCGTTATAGCAATATGCCCAGCCGGGGCCATATAATCGATATCCAATGTCTGGCCCTTAGGGGGATAGTGATGGCAAATAAAAACGCGATAATCGCGATCACCACCAGCAGATCGATCAGGTTAAGCTGCCTTAAAACAGATTAGAACCTACAGAAAAATATTGTTTGTCAATTGTTCTGATTGCTATAATGGGTGTGTCATAAGTGCGTCATGCACTAAATTGCGAGCAAGCTGATGAGATAGAGAAACGAAAAACCTTGTCATTGATTATCAACTCCGTGTTGATAGTCTACTTTAGAGTCAACACAAAAATGGTCTTTAAGGAATACGTCAAAATATTCAGTTTCTTTCTGCTGGCTTTTTTTCTTGTTCTGTTTATTCCAGCTCAGACCAGGGCAAACACAGGTCCCGTTGCCAACTTTATGGCATTTGGTTTAACCTTTACAATATATGGGGCAACATTGACAGCAATATTGGCAGCATTTACCTGGCCGATACGATGTATTATTCGAGTAATCCAGGGCCATAGGGCCTACGCCCGAAGTAAGGTCAAAAAGGTGGTGGTACTTGGATTGGATGGCATGGATCATACTCTCACAGAAAAATTTTTGACAGAAGGGAAATTGCCAAACCTGGCAAAGCTAAACCAACAGGGATGCTTTAAACGGCTTGCAACAACAATTCCGGCGGTTTCTCCGGTCGCATGGTCTTCATTTCAGACCGGCTCCAATCCCGGCAAACACAACATTTTTGACTTCCTGACCCGTGATAAGAAAAGCTATGTGCCCGAGTTGAGCTCGTTTAGAATCAGGAGTTCTCGCCGAAAAATCAGCCTGGGCAAATATCAGCTTCCCTTGGGTAAAGCCGACGTTCGCCTGCTCCGCAAGAGCAAGCCCTTTTGGATAACCCTGGGCGAACAAGGCATATTCAGCAGCGTTATTCGTGTCCCTGTTACATTCCCTCCGGAAAAGTTTAATGGTGTTCAATTGTCCGGGATGTGTGTCCCCGACCTGCGAGGTACACAGGGGGTGTTTTCCTTCTATACAACCCGAAACGGTGACAGTAGCGAACACACCGCCAGCGAGAATTTGACTGTTATCAGGAACGGAAACTCCATAAGGGCCGAGCTTATAGGTCCGCAAAATCCTTTTCGTAAAAATAATAACATTCTGAAATGTCCTTTCGTGGTGACAATCGAAGATCAGAACACGGCAAAGCTCAGCATAAACGGGGACAGTTACACGCTGATTAAAGACGTTTATACCGAATGGATAAGACTACGCTTCAAAGCTGCTCCGTGTGTGAGGATTCACGGCATATGCAAATTTCTTCTATTGAGCACCACGCCCGAATTTCAGTTATATGTTACTCCCATTAATATCGACCCGGAAAAACCCACCACACCCATTTCCTATCCTGCTATCTATTCTGCTTACCTCGCCAGACATCTCGGGGACTTTGCCACCCTTGGTTTACCCGAAGACAGCAGGGCCCTTAACGAAAAAGTTATTTCCGACGACAGTTTCATACAACAATCCATTGATTTGGACACCGAACGGGAAAAGATGTTTGTTAATTCTCTGGACATGTTAAAACGCGGCTTGTGCATTTGCGTCTTTGACGGCATGGATCGCATCCAGCACTCATTTTGGCGAGACATCGACCATGAGCACCCTGCTTATGACCGGCTCCGGCAGGACCGGGAGCGAAATACAATAGAACGCCTGTACCGGAGAATGGATAGTCTGGTCGGCAAAACTATGGACAGGTGCAAAGATAAAGACACGGTACTTATGATTGTCTCAGACCATGGATTCACCACATTTCGCTATGGCGTCAATCTGAACCGATGGCTGGAAGAAAACGGTTATCTCACTCTGAAGCGCAGGGGCCGTAACAGGAAGGGACTGATTGGCATCGACTGGTCCAAAACGCGTGCTTTCTCCATCTGTCTTTCGGGAATTTTCCTTAATGTTAGAGGCCGCGAAGTCCACGGAATTGTCGATCCGGGAAACGAGGCCAGCCAGTTGCGAGAGGAAATCGCAGGCAAGCTACTCAATCTGACACATCCGGCCAGGCCGGGGCAGAGGGTCGTTAAGCAAGTTTACAACTCCCAAAGAATTTATCATGGGCCATATAAAGACGAAGCACCCGATTTGATAGTCGGCTTCGAAAAAGGCTATCGCGTATCCTGGTCGAGCGCCACAGGACAAGTGACCGACAGTGTCTTCCATGAAAACACAAAGGCATGGAGTGGTGACCATTGCGTCGACCACTCGCTTGTCCCTGGTGTTCTTTTTTGCAGCCGCAATATCGAAAATGAGAATCCACATCTTATCGATATAGGCCCGACAATACTGGATTTGTTCGGCGTAGAGGTTCCCGGATATATGGACGGCAGGCCTTTATCAGTGGCCGTCAACGGTGGTATAGATGGACGAACTGAACATGCTGTATGAGGTACCAGGGGTGATAAAGTGACTTTCAACAAGGAAACGAGGTTAAAATAAAGAGATAGCAAACTGATAATTTTGTATACTTTGGCGGTCCTGGAAATTATGATTACACAGTTTTGTTTAGAATCGCAGTCGTTACAATCACGTAAGGGAGCTACAGCCTATGGCTAAGATCAAGATTGATTCGGCCCTGTATGCCAGAGCGAAGAATGCCGCCGAAATCGCCGGATACAGCAGCCTGGAGGAGTTCGTGATTCATACCGTCGAAAAAGAAGTCGCCAAATACGAAAAAACTGAAATAAATATGCAGGCACCCGACCAGCTTCGCGGCTTGGGTTATATTGACTAACGAATTGTCCCATCAGATCGCATAATCATCGATGCCCCGGAGATACTCCGAGAAGTAACAATGACTTAAGACATTCTCATCATTCTTCGGGTACCGCTTCCTCTTAACACGGAACTTATAGTCCGAACCCACAAGCTTTTCCGCTGTGTTCTTCGTCCCGCATAACTTCAAATCACGAACTACAACGCCCTACCGCCGGGCCAACTTATCGTCCCCCTCACCTGTCAGCAGGAAGTTCTCCAAGACCCAAATGTCGCTCGTTGTCGAGCGGGAATTGAAAGCGATACGTTGTCCATCCGGATGGACGCGCAAGTGGCCAAGGGTCTTCCATGCCCAAAGCTTTCGCGGTTCTCCGCCTTCTGCGGAAATTCGCCAGAGCTCAAGGTCTTTGCCCCCTTGAAACCACTTCCAGAAGAGCACATTCTGGCTGTCAGGCATCCAGGTGACCCCCACCCCCAACAGTTTCTCCGATTTGTCGAATTGAATCAATTCTCTGGGCTCTCCACCTTCGGCAGAAAGGATCTTTAAGACCGGCGCCGCAGGCCGAGTTAGACTCGGTATTATAGAGAGGACAAACCGCTGTCCGTCCGGCGAGAGGGCAGAACCGGTGACCCGAGCGGGAGGCACGTTCCGAAAGAGCTCCTTTTCGCGGCCACTTTGGAGATCCCTGGCCACGAGACGAGCGGTTCTGGAAATGGGATCACCACGACCATAGAACAGTCTCTTTCCGTCGGGAGACACTTCGGGTTTCAGCAACCCTTCGGTCTCACTCCGCACCAGATCAGTTCGCTCACCCGTCTGTACATCAATTTTGAAGATGACACCTTGCCAGTCCCCCCTTTTAAAACTATCGATCAGGATAGATTGCCCATCCAGGGACCAGCGAAGCCAACGAATGTATGGAAGATTATCGGCCAGCATCCGCTCCTGGCCGGTCGCCAGAGTACGAATGTGGATGCTCTGCGATTCATCAGGACGCTGTGTGCAATAAGCCAGAAACCGGCCATCGGGCGACCAATCATGACCGGTGGTTGCTCCCGTCTGGCGGACCGGCATGGGCTCAGACAAAACCTTGCCCGTCTCCAAATCGAGCGTAGCCACGACGACGTCACGGAGTGTTTGCTCATTCCTGTAATAATATGAGCCGCTCTGCGTGAATCCTATTGGTGTAACATCTCCTATACCCTGCTTGACAAGTTTAGGGAATCCCTGCGGTTCGCCGCCGACTACTTGAAGGAGCCACCCATCCCAGGTCCCCGTTCGATCGCTGGCAAAGAACACATACTTTCCATCCGGTGTCCAGCCGAGCAGCTTGTCGTCGTCCGGATGCTTAACAACAGGGATCTCGCGGTCCTCACTGAGGTCGAATACAAAAATATCCCGTTTTGACGTATCTTTGGCTTGTGGACGGTCGTAGGCAATGAAGCGCCCATCCGGTGATATGTCAAATTTTCCGGGATAGCCCTTGCCCACGGATGTTATCCGGCGAATCGAACCGTCCGAAGCAGAGACCCAAACCATCTGCTGGACATCGTTCTCTAAGACGACGACCAGTATCTTTTGACCGTCCGCAGACCAATCCCTCGGCATCGCGTATTTTCCTTTGCACAGAAGCCGGTCGCCTGAGCCATCGAGGCCAATTGCATGCAGGCTTGAGGCTTTTGTGTTATGGTCGTACCAAAGGTAGGCGACTTCCTTGCTGTCAGGCGATATCGCGGAGTCAAGGGCGTACTCACTGGAGTCCTCCCAAGAGCCTTTACTCGTAAGCCGGCGTTTCTTGCCCGTGGCAAGCTCACAAATCGCCAGGTCGCCCGTGTCCCAGTCCTCATCACACATGTATCTGCCATCGGGCGAAATGCTTGCAAAATATCCCCATCCCTTGGCAAGCTTTCGGAGCGTCATCGCGGGCTTAGGTTTTGCGACCGGCGCTCCCGGCAGGAAGTTCTCCATCAGCCAAAGCTCGGCATCTCCACCTTTTGAAGCAGTAAAAGTTATCTTTTTCCCATCCGGCGACCAGGAAAGATGACTTGCCTTGGCATCCAACCCTGTTTTTATCTCTTCAGGCTCTCCTCCATCCAGAGAAACTACCCAGATACTTCCTTTTGATGAGTAAGCAATCTTCTTCCCGTCACGCGACCAGGCCAGCTCATCCCACCATTCGTTTACCTTATCCACTTCTACCACTTCCCTGGATTCTCCGCCTTTTACAGGAATAACCCTGATCGTCTTGTCCTCGGAGTAATAAGCTATTGATTTTCCATCCGGAGACCATGCTATGGTTGCCCGCGCAACTTTATCTGATTCAGATGTAAGCTGCCTGACTTCTCCACCTTCTGGGCGAACTATACAGATGTTATTTATGTAGTCGTGTTTTTTCTTGATCCAAGAGGCATCAGAGTATCGAATAAAAGCTATCGACTTTCCGTCGGGAGACCAGCAGGGAAAACGGTCCCAACCAGGCCTTATAGTGAGCTGTTTAGGTTCACCTCCTTCGACAGGAATTGTATAAATATGCGTGGAGGAGTATGGCTTATTATCTTTTTTGGATGCACAAAAAACTATCTTTTTCCCATCCGGAGAAACAACATTTCCGCCCCATTGTAAAGGTCCGCCAATCATGGAATCTGCTTCGATGGGGCTTATAAAAATTTCACCCCCTTCGGAGGGAACGGAAGCAATACCATCAGGACCATCAGGCGATCTTAAGTATATCCTCTTTCCATCAGGCGACCACCGCGGACTATAGTAATGGCCTTGGGGTGTCACTTGAGTTGCATTGCCGCCAGAGGCAGGGACAGTGTAAATCGCCTGATGCTCAGGATTTGTTAAAAGGACTCCAATCTTGTTATCCAGTGTCCATCCTGCTAAAAAGTCCCACGTTTCAAGAGGAAGCTCTATTTGTGTGGGAGATGCTTCAGGCTTACCAGTCTCTGATACTGGAACTATACATATCTCCTTACTCATATCGATCAAAGGAACCTTTCGAGTAAAAGCAATCATTTTCCCATCAGGTGACCATATAGGTCCTGTTGCCCTCTCTGGTAGATCACTAACCTGTACAGGAGTACCACCTGCTGCAGGGATCACCCAAACATCGCTTTTGGGGACATCTGTTTTTTGCGGCTTTTCTTTAACATAGGCAATTTTTTTTCCATCCGGAGAGAAAGCAGGTTGTGTGCCCCCATCCTCGGTCAGTTGCTTCACATCTGCCCCCTCAACATTAACCGTAAATAATTGGATTTTTCCTTTTTCTTGAGAAGTAAAAGCCACTATCTTTCCGTCTGGTGAGAGGCTGAGGAGATAATTATGGAGACTTACACCAGCTCGATACCTATCCACAATTCTTTTGACTTTTCCTCCTGAAGAAGGAACGATACAAATTCCCACATGGTCTTCAGATGGTAAGGTGTTGTAGGCTATCCATTTACCATCTGCAGACCATCTCATGCCCCAATTCCATGCTCCCTCTGTTCCGTTCAGCCTAACAGGCTCACCTGCAATATCAGGGCTTACCTTACCGTGCACCGGCGCTATCCAAACACTGCCTTCAGAAACAAAGGCGAGTTTCTTTCCATCAGGAGAGAACGCCCCATTACCCGGCTTGGTAGGAATCCGAATCTTTATAAAGTTTGGTTGGTGAGCTGGCTTTGAAGCCAGAGTTTCTGAAGCCCTTGTGCGTTTGGCGTCGGGCAGAGAGATGCAGGCCATCAAAAAAATCAGCACGAGAGCCAGAGGTGACCATTTGTATGAGTTTTTTTTGAATTTTGCAATCATGATAACTCTCCTTTTCAATTGAGCCTTGGTTTCCAGGATTCCCGCCATGCCGGGCAGACGCTGGGGGCGGGAAAAACGTTCCAGCAGGCTGATAATGATGCGGCCGTAGCTTTTGGGTTCTTCACTCTGCGTCCGGGCCAGCACCAGAGCATCACAGGCTAATTCGCGATCGAGGCGCATACGATAGAAGGCCAGCCAGACAAGCGGATTGAACCAGTGCAGAACCTGCAGCAGGCTTATCAGCCATCCGACGTAAATATCGTGCCGTTTAAGATGCGCCAGCTCGTGAAGAAAGACGTAGCGAAGCTCCTGGCGGCTCAGGGCCTCGATCATTCCCGTGGGCAATATCAGCCGCGGCCTTACAAAGCCGAATAGTGCCGGGCTTTTGACCTTGTCCGTTGTCACAACACCGAGGATAGTTCGGATACCCATCCGGGACTTGCAATCCTCCAGCAAATCGAGATTCTCCTGATCGGTCAGGAGCCGTTCGCGCCGAATGATCCGCAGTAGGACGAAATTATTCGCACAGATATAGAAGCCTAACACCAGCGCTCCGGCCAGCCAAGCCAGCGGCAGCATATCAAGAATCCCGGAAAAGGCTGATTTATACCACCCCTTTGTTTCTTTGCTTATCCGGGGCGCTGCGGTTACTGCTTCGGTGCTCTCCGGCGCAACTGCAATTGTCGAAATCGGTGTCGATTCACCTGTCCCGTCACTTGTCACATCTGCTTCAACGCTTTCATCAGCAATCACCTCCCGGGCATATTCTGTCTGTCGCTGCGGGATCGACTGAGGTATCAAATTGAACAGACTTACCCTGCTTTGAGGCATCCACGGCATCGCCATGCGCACCAGTAGCAGCAGCCAGAGACAATAATGCCATCGAACTCCCAGCTTGCCCCGCAGAGTTGTCTGAATCAATAAAATCAGGCAAATCAGCAGGCTCGCCTGAAGCGTCGTCCGCAGCAGCCATTCTAAGAACGGCTGCAACTGTATATTTAGAGATTCCATTTTTATTCCTCCGCTTTTTGCTCAAGAATATTTTTCAGTTCGGAAATATCCTCCGTCGAAAGCTCTGCATCCTCCATGAATGCGGCAAGCATCGGCTTGACTGTCCCGCCATAGACTCGTCTAACAAACGAACGCCTTTCTGTAGCTATGCATTCGGCCTGACTGACGGCAGGATAGTACCTGTATCTCCTTCCATCCTTTAGGTATTTGACCGCACCTTTTTTCACCAGCCGGTCTATCAATGTCTTGACTGTCTTGGGCTTCCACTTAGTCCTGCCGTCGAGTTCCTCAAAGACCTCCTGGGCCACAAGTGGACTCCGGGACCACAACACATGCATAACCAGCCACTCGGATTCGGATATTTTTGGTAACTTTTTCATAATCAATTCTCCTAAGATTACAGTTGTAATTATATTACAAAGTATTACATTTGTAATCCATCGTCAACAAAAAAATTAAAAATCTAATATATTTTTACTTTGCACCCCATAAAGCCGCATTATGACTTGAAAATGAGGTATTTCAGCCCGGGAAAAATGAAGAAATATTGCGATAAATGGTAAAAAAATATCAAAAATCCAACCGAAAAACACAAATCGTGTTTTTAATGCCGGCCGTTTTCTCTCAAAAGAGATTCCAAACTACGTCAGACCGAACATGAACGATATTGATTGCTCAATGACAAAATATGCTGATACCTATCATGCACAGATACCAAAGCAGTAATCCACCTGAAATAACGGCCGTGATAATCGCAAGCCACTTGCTTTGATCACGAATGATCCCCCGTATGCCAAATATGAAAGCAGCAGGGATCGAGAACATAACCAGCAACCCTACAAGGGAGCCGATAGGATTTCCTCAACCCGGCTTAATTACAAGTAGCGTGACAATCGCCACGCCGGCTAAGCACAGTAGAGCCGCTGAAATCTTCCCAAAACGCATTTTCAAATTCTCCCAAAAGAATTAAATATGACTTCCTGTATTTTAATCACGTCAAGCATTAGTGGATTAGTCAACTTTTCAAATATCTCGTATAACCCACGCGTCTAGTTATGCCGATGCGATCGAAGTAATCGAGCAGTGGAATGGCGTATTTTCTGGTGGTATCAAGGAGATACTTGAACTTTACGCTTTCCATACCGCCCTCTTTTTTGATAAACGATGTCAAAATCTGCCGGGCCTGCTCAACAGCATCATAGTGGAAATAAAGATCATTCTCAATCCGGACAAGGCGTTCCTGCTCAGCAAGTATCCGCAATATTCTCTGTACATCCTCCGGAGACGATGAAGTATATTCAACAAGCTCCTCATATTGGGGTGGATTAAATGGCCGAGCTTTAAAGAGTGATTCTACGCTCCGGAGTAATTTTTCTTCGTCTTCACTGAACATCTCTCGATGCTCAGGCAAAGCCAAACGATGTTTTCGCTCGACGAGCTTGCCCTGTGAGATTAGAAGACTTACAAGGCCATCGAATACATCCTTTTTCAGACGGGATTCGTCGTAAAACTGTTCGATGCCCAGTCCCGGACTTTCAGGCTTGCTGCTGTGAAAATCACCGACTATATCAAGCAGTTTTTGCTGAACGTCACGGCATGTGTCACGATGAATAATCAGCTTCCGGCCCAGATTTACAATCCTGCCTTCGCTGATAAGTTGAGCAATGATTTGCTTCAATGGCTCCCGCAGTATCTTGGTGCGAATCGAAATCTCCCTTTCACTAACAGCAAAAGCCTCGGCGGTTTTTATGCAATATTCGACAAAATCCTTCTCGACAAGCACCGCAATTGCCCTGTCCCGTACATCCTGTAACAGCCGCTGATCATTTCGTTTTAGCTTTTTCGGAATCGCTTCAACAATCATTCCGCCGCCGATTGTCTGCACGGGTGAAAGTCCCCGCAATATGAAACGGTCACGAGGTGCCGCTATGAGCGGCTCGTTTAAGCCGACCTGAATGAGACTCTCGCTGCCGGCAGCAGCGCTGTTGGCCTCCAGTAAATATACAGTGGCAACAACTTCGGAGGTGCCGGTGTGAAATTTTATCCTTGCTCCGTTTTTGAGAGGAGATTTTACATGAGAAAGGACCTGAAGTTTGCAGAGATACCACTGCTGCGGCGAGAAATATTCGGCGAGTGTAACCGTGCTGCCGCGTTTAATGGCCTTATAATCCCACTGAGGGACATTTATCGCTGCGCACTGGCCGACCATAGCAATCTCGCTGCTTCGTTTGTAAACCTGTATAGCTTTTATTCTGCCCTTAGTATCGTGGGGGAAAACGACCATCTCATCGCCGATTTTGATTGAACCTGCAACCGGGATGCCTGTCACGACAGTACCGTAGCCTTTGACAGAAAAGGTGCGTTCGATCGGCAGCCGGAACACGCCGTCGGTCTTTTTCGGCTCGATGGCATCGACAAGCTTTTTGAGGGCCTCGTAAAAAGTATCGAAGCCTTCGCCTGTTATACTCGAGAAGGGAAGAATCGGGGCGTCCTCAAGGAATGTGCCTGTGAGAAAATCCTGAACCTCCGCAGTCACTTTTTTAACGCGAGCAGGCTCGACAACATCGACTTTTGTCAAAGCCACGATTCCGTATTTAACGCCGAGCAGCGTGAGAATGTCAAGGTGCTCTCGCGTTTGCGGCATCACACCGTCATCGGCGGCAATAACAAAAATAACACCGTCAATACCGCTCGCCCCGGCCACCATTGTCTTTATGAAGTTCTCATGGCCCGGGACATCGACGATACCGACTTCCATGCCGGAGACCGTACACGGCGCAAAACCAAGATCGATGGACATCCCGCGTTCCTTCTCAGCCTTAAGCTGGTCCGTGTCGCAGCCGGTAAGGCATTTTATCAAGGCTGTTTTGCCGTGGTCTATATGCCCCGCTGTGCCGAGCGTGATGTTTTTTTGTGTTGTGCCCATAGGTCCTTAGTCTTTATGGCCAAGAATTTCGAGCAGCGCTTCAACAAGTATCTTATCGTCCCCAGCCAGAAGAGTCCGGGGATCGATAAGGACCTGGTCGTTCCGGATGCGCGTAAAAATCGGGGTGACGTACTGGCGGAGCTGTTTTGCCAGAGATTCCGCACTGATTTTTTCCGGGCTCAATGTTATTAGTGTCGTCGGCAGATTTTGCTCCGGTAAAGAACCGCTTCCCATCTGTGAAAAGCCGCCGATAGTAGTGACAGCAGCTCCGGAAATATTCTTGCTCAATTGCACGGCCAAACGTTCGGCCAGTTTAGAGATTTCCGATGCTTCACGCCTGAGCATTTGCAAGGTGGGGACTTCACGCAGGGCGATTGATTCATCAAGAAATAGCATTAAGGTTGCTTCCAGAGCCGCAAGAGTAAGCTTTCCCACGCGGACGATTCTGGCAAACTGATTTTTTCGTATGGCGCTTATCAGTCCGGCTCTGCCGAGAATGATACCTGCCTGAGCGGCGCCTATCAGCTTGTCGGCACTTGAAGTGACAATATCGGCTCCCCTTCCGATTGATTCGGTCAGAGTAGGTTCAGGTTCAAATCCGAATTGCGAAAAATCGATAAGCGCGCCTGCGCCGACGTCGTCGATCATAACCAGCTCGTGTTTATGTGCTATCTCAACAAGCTCATCAAGCGACACTTCCGAAGAGAATCCCTGGATTTTGTAATTGCTCGGATGAACTCTCAGAATAGCGGCGGTGTTTTCGGTAATGGCGTTGACGTAGTCACGCGCATGCGTTTTATTGGTTGTCCCGACTTCAACGAGCCTGGCGCCGCTGAAAGCCATCACATCCGGCAGGCGAAATGCCCCGCCGATTTCAACAAGCTGGCCCCGAGAAACTATCACCTCTTTATCTTTAGCAACCGTATTCAATACAATACTCGTGGCGGCGGCATTGTTATTAACAACTGTGGCCGCTTCGGCACCGGTAAGCTGCTGCAGTAGCTGTTCGATACGCCCATCCCTTTTCGAGCGTTTGCCTTCTCCGGTATCCACCTGCAGCAGTGAATATCCCGACAATTCATCCTGAATCTGGCGCAGCGCACGCGAGGGCAGAACCGCCCTTCCGAGCCCGGTATGTAAAATAATGCCCGTGGCGTTAATGACCTTTCGATAGTGCGTCGACATCATTGCCTTGAGGCGATGCCGGACATCGACGATGATTTGTTGACGAATTGCATTCTCATCCTTTTCAGAGGGAGCCTGTTTAATAAGAAGTGCTCGAACTTCCTCAATCGCTTCACGGATTGAATTGACCACCACATTTCTGCCCACTTCGGCGGCACAATCTTCCAGTTCAGGGGCTTTTAAGAGGGTATCTACCGAAGGAATCTTGCTCAATACGGCCTTGTTGGAATCGTCCTGCTTTGCCATAAGTTACCTCGAGTTCTGTAAAATGGAAGCCGTTAAGACGGACAATATTCGAATCCATTTTACTTCATCTGCACACAAAAGCAAGCAGTTTGTTGACCAAAGCAGGCCGACGTAACCTATTTGGTTCAAAATTATGTTTTTTATCAACCCGGCACTAATTGCCACTGAGACCGGTTCATGGTCCCGGTTCCGGAGGACGATACAACTGTATGTCATCAAAGAGCACAAAACCTGAACCACCGGCTTGCGGGTTGTACTTGTCACCAAAGCCAAGAAAGAGCTTATCGATATCGGTCAGGTCCACACCTTGATCCGAGAACGCTTTCAGGTCGATAGACCACTGTGTCCACATGCTTGCCTGCGTCGCACTCTGATCGTCGTGGTAAATCACCGCAGGCGTGCGGCGGCTGTTGGCAATAGCTACATACATCGGCGCAGAAGCGTTGGACGGATCGCCATAAAACCACAGCGACAATGATTCAACGCCGTACATGGTCCAATCACGTGGATAAATCAACGTCGAGGTCGCCTCAGAGTAGCCGGAACTGTTGTCGTATAAATATGGCATCGACTGAGCGCCACTATGAACAATTGTCTGCTCAGCATACGGAGCCTGTAGATAACCGATCTGTGAACCATTGCCAGGAACATCTAAGCCGTCAATCCACGTTTGCCAGATGGCTTCGCCGCCTTGATCATAATCGGTATAGCTCTCGAAGTCGTCCACGACGGCAAAATATTCGTATCCCGACGCGTCCGGGAGGCTCAGACGCCAAACGCTGCCGCCCTCGGTCCCGACATAGAGCAGCCTACTTTGAGCATCTATCTCGATACATAAACTCGCCAAATGCCCCAGGCCGTCATTCACTTCCTGCCAGGTGGAACCGGCGTCATCCGAGCTATAGACGCCCAAGTAGGTCGCGGCGTAGATCGTTCCCGTTGCCTGGTCGTAAGCAAAGTCAAGGGTCGGATGGTTGATCGTTGTCATATTCCAGGTGCGATTCTGACTTCGACCCTCCACGGTGCAGCGGAACACTCCGCCGGAAGTCCCCACGATAAAGGTACCCGGATCGTAAGGGCTCACCCAAATCGCATACACTGTATCGTATCTCGAGAGTATTGTAGTCAAGGCGCCCGAGACATCCTCCCATGTCGTGCCGGCGTCCGTCGAATGGAAAACCTTTGCGTAATAGTCCTCTTGGCCGCCGGCATACACTGTGTCCGGGGCGCCAGGCGCTACGGCGATGGACTCACAAGACGTGCCGTAGCTCCCTCCAATCCCTGGGAAGCTGCGAGTTGGCCAACTGATGCCTCCGTTCGTTGTCTTCAATACGGCCATTGAATACTTACGCGTTGTACTGTTGTAGTAAGTTGCTCCGGCATAAACGACGTCTGAGTTGCTGGGATCTTGAGCGAGACAGCCGCCATCGCTGAATTCTTTATTGACTAATGACCAGACGGAACATCCGTCTGCGCTCCTGAAGAGCTCGGCGCCGCCTCAGCCATAGCCTTCCAGGATGAGCACGATATCCTGATCGTCGGGATTAATCAGGATATCGCATACCTCGCCACAGGACTCAGGAGTAACAATGTCCTGCCATGTATCGATTCGTCCTGTTTTTCCGTATTCCATTAGATAGCCGCTGTTCTGGACAATGACTTTCGAAGGGGCTGCCGCAAGGGCAGCGATTCTCGCGGCATAGATGCCTTCATGGGCAGTGCTCCATGTTGTGCCCCGGTCCGGTGACTTGTAGAAGCCGGCGTACGTTGAGACAAAGACATTTGATGGGCTGGCCGGGGCCACCTCAATATGTATCCCTAAGCTTTTCACACAATCGTTACGCACACTCCATGATTGACCGTAGTCCGTGCTAATACCAACAGTTTGATAACCGGCAATATAAATCCTGGATGTATCAACAGGATCAATGTTGATTGTATAGGTATAGAGGCGATTGGAACTGCGTGTCCACGACAGCACGTTGGCACGTCCCGACCTGGAGCAGCGATAAAAATAGTCCCCTCCTACATAGACCCTGTATTCATCTGTAGGGTCGATAGCTACAGAATAGAAATAACTGTAACGCTCAGGGTCTACAGAGCTGGAAACATCAGTCCAACTGTCTCCGGCATCTGAAGTTGTCAATAATGCGCCATAATAGTATAAGCCTACCCGCTTGTAACCGGAAACATAAATGACGTTGGGATTGCTTTTGGAAATTGCCATGTCAGTGGGATAAAAAGATTCAAAGGAAAAGAACGACGAAGCATTCCAGTCCAGCCCCCCGTTGGTGCTCTTGAAAAAAGCCAACTTGTATGTGCCATCGTAAGAGTTGTAATCGTACCCGGCGGCATAAACCTTGTCGCCGTTCGTAGGATCAACACAAACATAATAAGCCGATCCTGCAGAGGAAGGTAAAAGCGAGTATGTCCAACTTACGCCCCCATTCGTTGAGCGATAACATCGTGAATATGAAATTGCGTATAATCTTGAAAAATCGAAGGCGGTCACATCATAAACATAGGGATAGGGAATTTCACCGATTTTGCTCCAGCTTGCTCCTGCATCTATACTGCGATATACATTCGAAGGAGAAGGGCTCGTCGTAATCGCTGTAATTTCGTTGGCATCCTCGGTATTGGTCACTGAGAAGATGAAATTTCCCCCCTCAGGACCGATTGCTTCCCAGGAGCCGCACAATGATACTGAAGGAAATATCAGGAGAAAAAGAAATACAGCCGCCAATAAAAAAGTTAATGAAACACCGGAAATGCTACTGCCTCTTGAAAAATAGATTGCAGTCCTTCTCATTTTATTACCTTTCAAATTTATATTATTTGGATGGTAATATTACGACCCGCCTATATAGATTTTATAAGCATTCAACGGTAAATGTCAACAATAAAAGTTGCCCAGACGCGTTTTTTTATGCTCTGAATGGTTTTATAGTTGTTATTCTCAAAATACAAGGATTCGAGGCAGGAAGTTTTACTGATTAACAGACAGAATATGTCCGGAAATTTAGAAATATGATGTTCTTCGTAGTTCGCTTTAAGGTGTTTTGTCGATGATTTTTGAAAAGCGGCCGACGCGACCGCCGGATAAATCTTATCACCCGGATGGTGGGGCCGCACCCCAAACGCCCACCACATCACAAACCAAAGATTCATTGCTGACGCTTGCCAGAAGAACCGGTTCCGAAACTGCTCTGCACGCGGGGTCGTTAATCAGTGTGCAGTTACTATCAGCCCAACCCTGTGGATTGCTCAGATACTCCCGTGCTTCATCCAAATTAACTTCGCCGCGTACAAGCCATCGGTGCAGCATAATAGTTGGAAAGCAGACACCGTATTTTTGTGCAATTTCCTGCAATTTTTCAGGCCTATCGGCCGCATCGAAAACCAGCGGCTTGACGTTGAAAGTATTGACACTGCCGTCCCCCCGGAGAAAGTTTATCTTGTCTTTATGGGAAAGAACTGCGATTTGCCCGTCCTGAACAAAGCCGTCGAAGCCATCGAGTGCATTATTATACATATAGCTAATCATGGCGATACGGTCATCTCTTTTCCAGCCCTGAATAAAACCTTCATAACATCGAGTACCATCGGGAGTTTTACCGGAAGGACAGAAAAAAACGTGATCATTACTGCCGGGCATCGGCAATATGCCGGTGGAAATGAGATGCCCCAGATTAACCTCCCTGGACTCCAGGACAGGCGGCATACGGCAGCCCTTGGGGTATTCCGCCACCTTGCTCCATACATCCCACGATACTCTCCAATCACCCGGAACCAGTCTGCCGTCATTATCGTGAGCGTAAAGGTATATGCCCTGACCAATTGACCGCAAATTAGCCATGCACGTCGCTCTTCGCGCCTGCTCACGCGCCCTGCCTAAGGAAGGCAGCAATATCGCCATGAGAAGTGATATGATAGAGATTACAACCAGCAACTCTATCAGCGTAAATGCCCTTTTTCTTCGCAATCGCATTGCTAAAACCTCTTTTAACAACTCACTGGTGCGAATCCCAAAGCCGGACTATTGATGTTTGTAGATACGATTAAACGAAAATCCAAAGCAGCTCGCAGCTCGATCTCTCAAATATGATTCTCCCTATGCTGCCCATTATCTGTAAGATTTCCAACTATTATAACTTAGTACCTGAATAAAAACAAAAAAATTATTTTTTTATTTTTAGGAGTTGATATAATAAACCAAAAGTATATATCGGCTGAATTAGGTTCTCATGATGAAAGCTTAATAGATTAAGGCTTTCAGGCAAGCCGACACACAGGAAGGGCACGATCACATGAGACATATTTTCTCTTCCATAATGGGGTTCTCAAATGATTAGCAATTACTCACAAAAAACCAAAATCGTTTTTATTGTGTCTGTAGCAGCATCGCTTGTGGTAATCGGGGCTTTATTTCGAAGCGTCCTGTCAACTTCAACTCCAACCCGGCAACAAGTCGGGCTCTATGCGCTATCTGTGACCGATGAGAACGGAGATAAATGGGTTCTTGACCTGGCCAAGGGGCAGTCGGTATCAAGCCTCAATAACAGCAGCATAAAACCCGGACAGCCCCTTTTGATAAGAACCGATATTCAAACCACCGGCCGGGACGTTTCCCTCGGCCTTATCGTCGAGGGGCAGGCGGGAGAAAAATACGCCGGTGGTGCGCAGAAAAATGGACGATGGCAACCACCGCCGCGTTTTAAAATCATGGATGAGGCCGGAAATACCCTCACCACCGGTACGTTCAAATATGGCTGAGGCGGAACATGCAGGGACTCGTGGCGAGTTCCAACGAATTTCAAAGGTAAATACCGGGTGCAGGTGGATATCGACCTGGGGCCGTTTGAAAAACAACAACCGGAAATCTGGCATTCGATAAGCTGAAATGAAGAAAAAAGACATCTTTATTTCTATAGCGATTATATCGGCAGCGGTTCTCACACATTTGTTCTATTCGATAGTGAGAGGGTCCGTAAAGATCGATGCCGGCACTGCCGTTGCCGAATTGCAACTTCGCAGTGGCTTTCTTGGCAACACAATGGTTACGTCAGGAATAAAGCCGGTTAAAATAAGAGCCCGGTTGATCAGGCCGCGCCGGCTGGGAATATCAATGGACCAGGGAGGACACACGTGGATGATCGAAAGTCGCGGCCCCTGGGGAAACATCTCGAGAGTCAAAGTCGAAAACAACCAGACAACGAACATCAGACTCGGCCCACCGTTTCTAATTAAACCGAGAGTTCATAAAAGCAGCTCGAATATCTCGATAGATTACGCCATCATCGGTCAGGCCGGTGAAGAATACCAGAGTCTCGTAAGTATGGACAATCGAGCAATTTATACAGGGGCAATGTTCAAAATTGTAGATGAGGAAGGAAACGTGCTAACCAAGGGCAAATTCGAGTATGGCTGAGGCGGCACCTGCAGCCGGTACTCGTGGCGAGTGCCAAAGGATTTCAAAGGCAAATACAAGGTATTGGTGGATATTGACCTTGGGCCGTTTGAAACAGAACAGGAGGAAACCTGGCACTTGATATAGTAAAGCAAATCGAGCCACGAGCATCGGCGGGTAAAGAGAAATTAACTCTTACCCGCTTTTTTATTGCAGTTAGATAAGGCAAAAAAAAGAAGATTTTTTTGGAGCGTCACTATGAAGAGCTTAGAGAATATCGGTTTAAGGGACGTCCAGGATGTTTACAGCGGGCCTGAAGGTGAGCTTTGGGAGCTGATAATGGGAGAGCAAATTCATATCGGCGGTTTTGCTTCATCGATGGACCTTGCGGAAAAAGCAGATATCGGCCCCGGTACAGAAGGTGTTGACTTTTGTTGCTGTAACGGTGCGGGGATGCGCTTTCTCGTGCGTTTTCGAGATGTGGCCCGGATGCAGGGCGTAGATGCCACGGAAAAAGTCATCAAGCAGGGACGTTATCTATGCGAGCAGGAGGGACTATCAGACAAAATTGATTTCATACTCGCCGATGTTTGTAACAGCACTCTTGCAGATTCAAGCGTTGATTTCGTCTGGGGTGAAGATGCATGGTGCTACGTTGTCGATAAAGAAAGGCTTATCTCCGAATCGGCCCGCATCGTCAAGCCGGGAGGAGTCATTGCTTTCACCGACTGGATTGAGGGAAAGACAGGACTTTCCGATGCGGAAGCCCGGCGGTTTTTGACTTTTATGAAGTTCCCGAATGTGCAGAATCTCGAAGGCTACTGCAGCTTACTATCGGCAAACGGCTGTGAGGTTGTGATAGCGGAGGATACCGGAAAGTTCGGCCCTTATGTTGACCTTTATCTTGATATGCTTAATATGCAGCTAACTTACGACGCCTTGAAGATAATCGGATTCAACTATGAGTTGATGCAGGCAACGGGTGTGGAAATGACGTTTATGCAGGAACTTGCGCACGGAGGCAAAATTGCCCAGGGCCTGTTTATCGCTCGCAGGAAGTGATAATAAATATATCAATACTCGAGGACTCAGATGGGAAAATGCCGCTCCAACAATAAAAGAGCCGTCAATTCAGGTGAACCGTGCGAACTTCCCCAGCCGCCATGCGATTCTAAAAGCCCGGCGGTAAAAGCTTCGGACAATGGGCCTTTGGCCTGGTTTGGCAATATGATACAGAACTGTAACGACTACGTCACGGACGCCAAAACTAACGGCAAACATATAGTGGGCATTATGTGTGAATACACGCCGCGGGAATTGATTATGGCTGCTGACGCCGTGCCGGTCTGTCTTTGTGGCGGCTCGGCGGAAATGATCCCGCCGGCAGAAGAACACCTGCCTACGAACCTTTGTCCGCTGATTAAATCAACGTATGGCTACCACATCAAGAAGGGAAATCCCTTTCTCGAAATGGCAGAGCTTATCGTGGCCGAGACAACCTGTGACGGCAAAAAGAAAATGTACGAGTTAATGGGCCGGACAAGGCCGATGTATATACTGGAGCTGCCCCAGAAACCTGCGGATAGTGATGCAATGACACACTGGGTAAGTGAGCTGCATAAGTTCAAAGAAAAACTTCAAGAGCAATTTGGCATCGAAATCACGGATGAGAAAATCAGACGAGCCATAAGGACTATGAATCGCGAACGGCAGTTGCGTCGTGAATTAGCGGCCCTGATGAAATCGCAGTCCCCCCCGCTTACCGGCAGACAATTGCTGGATTACAAGAGCAACATCTCCGGCATCAACGCCGACTTTGAAAAATACGCTGAAGCGATTAAGATTTTCAATAGCCAAAAAACTGATTACAGTAATAAATCTCCGGTGCGAGTTTTAATGACCGGCGTGCCTATAGTTCACGGGGCTGAGCGTGCTCTCGATATAATCGAGTCCCACGGAGGGCTTGTCGTATGTATGGACAACTGTACTGGTCTTAAGCCCATTCTGGAAGACGTGGACGAGTCTGCTGAGGACCCGATCCTTGCTTTAGCCCGGAAGTATTTGCGACTGCCATGCTCAGTAATGACAAAAAACGACCGCCGGCTGGAAGTGCTTCGCAGCGTCGCTGCCGAATACAGCCCCCAGTGCATTATCGAGCTGATCTGGCAGAGTTGTATAACTTACGATGTCGAATCATATCTTGTCAAAGAGCTGGCCGAGAATGAGCTTGGCATCCCTTACCTTAGAATTGAAACGGATTACTCGCCATCCGATTCGGCACGCATTGCATTGAGGGTCGAAGCGTTATTCGAAACAATCAACGGGAAGGCCGGTGAACAGAGGTGACCAGACCGGAGACAACAATTATCTACACCTGCCCGTATGTTCCTGCTGAGTGGATTGCTGCTCACGGCCTGCACCCATGCAGGGTGATACCGGAAACTGCAGACCCGGCCTTCTTGACAGCCCGAACAGAAGGCGTCTGCCCTTATGTCCGAAGCTTTATTTGTGAGGTGATGAAATATAAACAGGCCGGCGGGGTTGTGGTAACAACGGTATGCGACCAGATGCGTCGAGTTTTTGATATCCTTGTCCGTAACTGTGACCTTCCTGCTTTTCTTATGAATGTGCCGAACACATGGCAAAGCATCGCGGCGCAAAAGCTATACATCGAGGAGCTCAAACGTCTCAGCCGGTTCCTTATCCGCCTGGGCGGCATGTCACCATCAACTGATGTTCTGATAAATAAAATGCTCGAATACGACAAAGCCCGGAAATCGATTCTTGCGGCAAGAGAGTATTTGTCCGCCCGGCAATACGCAGAGGCTATTGCAGTCTTGGGGCGAGACGGACCGGGTGGGTTGCTCAATGATGCCGCACGTTCAGGGCCGCTAACCGCGGGTGTGCCTCTGGCGATAGTCGGCGGGCCGCTAATGAAACGAGACCTTGAGATATTGGGGATGGTCGAAGAATTCGGCGGGCGAATAGTGCTGGACGCTACAGAAACCGGGGAGCGTGGAATGTGCGCCCCGTTTAACCGCAGACGTCTGAGCGATGACCCGTTAATGGAATTAGCCAGCGCTTACTTTGGCGGCATTCAGGACGCCTCCCGCAGGCCAGACAGTGAACTTTACAAGTGGCTCAAAAGACAGCTTGTCACCAGAGCGGCACGT
>Ga0307378_10003157_pt1 | contig 24342 bp, 15 predicted proteins | sample UN1MG_FD_202238 | JGI IMG/M metagenome (GOLD analysis project Ga0307378, IMG submission 202238) | Soil microbial communities from Risofladan, Vaasa, Finland - UN-1 | ecosystem: Environmental > Terrestrial > Soil > Coastal area > Acid sulfate soil | place: Finland: Risofladan, Vaasa | collected...
CACGAGACCCACGCGTCCGGAATGAGCGCAAGGCATGCGCGCGTGGGTCTCGTGCCTCGACCCACCCTACAGAATTACATGGATTGTTTAACCCTGTTTCCGGAAAGGGACCAGACGATGATCCGAAACAACCCACACCGGGCGATGATCTTGGTCGGGGTCGTGCTGCCGGCCTTGTGCGTGGCCTGCGGGAACGAGCACGCATGGGCGGGCGGGACCGTGGCCACGGTCCATCCGCTGGGCACCGACGCCGGCATCGAAACGCTCGAGCAGGGCGGCAACGCAATCGACGCCGCCGTGGCCGCCGCCCTGACGCTGGGCGTGGTCGACGGGCGCAACGCCGGGATCGGCGGCGGCTGCTTCATCCTCATCCGCCTGGCCGACGGCAAGCTGGTGGCCATCGACGGCCGCGAAATCGCGCCCGCCGCCGCCACCCGCGACATGTACCTCCGCGACGGCAAGCCCGACCCCGAGCTGAGCCTCACCGGGCCGCTCGCCTCGGGCGTGCCGGGGGCGCTGGCCGCGTACGATCGGGCCGTGCGCGAATATGGCAAGCGGGACCTGCGCGACTTGCTGCTCCCCGCCGCCGAGATCGCCGAGCGCGGCTTCCCGATCCAGCGGGCGTACGCGGGCGCGATCAAGCACCTGGCCGAAAAGCTCGCCCGCTTCGAGGGCTCGCGCGCCGTGCTGCTCAAGCCGGACGGTTCGCCGTACCTGTCGGGCGAGGTCTTGAAGCAGCCCGACCTGGCGCGAACCTATCGGGCGATCGCCGACGAGGGCATCGACTGGTTCTACCGGGGGCCGCTGGCTCGGGAGGTTGGCCGGTGGATGGCCGAGCACGGCGGGATCATCACGGCCGAGGATTTCGCCGGGTACCGGGCCCGCGTGCGCGAGCCGGTGGTAACGACCTATCGGGGGTACACGATCGTCGGCTTCCCGCCGCCCAGCTCCGGCGGCGTGCACGTCGCCCAGATCCTCAACATCCTGGAGCGGTTCGACCTGAAGGGGCTCTACGAGCGCCAGCCGGCGACGTTCTACCACGTCGTGGCCGAGGCGATGAAGCGGGCGTTTGCCGACCGGGCCCATTGGCTGGGCGACCCGGACTTCGCCGACGTGCCCCGCGGGCTGGTCGACCGAGAATATGGGGCCGAGCTTTCGACCCGGATCGTGCTCGACCGGGTGACGCCCGTGGCCACGCACGGCGAGCCCCCTCGATGGCAACAGGACCATTTCGGCAAGCACACCACGCACATCGCGGCCGTCGATTCCGAGGGCAACTGGGTGGCGATCACGGCCACGGTGAACGGCGGCTTCGGGTCAAAGGTGATCGTGCCCGGCACCGGCGTGATCCTCAACAACCAGATGGACGATTTCTCCGCGGCCCCGGGGGCCCCCAACGCCGCGGGTCTCCTGGGCGCCGAGGCGAACGCGATCGCCCCGGGCAAGCGGCCCCTATCGAGCATGAGCCCGACGGTCGTGCTCAAGGACGGGAAACCGATCCTCACGCTCGGCGCGGCCGGCGGCCCGAAGATCATCACCCAGGTCCTGATGACGATCCTCTACCACCTTGACCTCGGCATGGACCTGCCCGAGGCCCTCGCCGCCCCGCGCATCCATCACCAATGGCAGCCCGACGAGCTCGTGGTGGAGCAGTCCCTCGATCCGGCGATCGTGGCGGCGCTTGAGAAGCTGGGTCACAAGGTGAAGCGCACCCGCTCGGTCGGCGTCACCCAAGCGATCGGGGTTTCGTCCGAGGCCGGCGGGCTCATCGGCGTGCACGACCCCCGGGTTGAGGGCAAGGCGGCCGGGTTCTGAGCGCCTGCGTTCGGGCTGTACTTGCCCGCGCCCGACGTGGATAATGTGGGCGAAATAAGGAGAGCCGACCTGGTCACTCCGCTGGAACTTCTGGGAGAAAGCGATGAGCCCGAATCAGAACGATCCGGTGATTGACGAGATCCGGGAGGTGCGGCATCGCATCTCCGCCCGTTTCGATCACGATCCGGCACGGCTGGTGGCTTACTACATCGAGTTGCAGCAGGGCTACCGAGAGCGGCTGATCGATGCCGCGAAGGCTGGGAAGCATGAAGACCAACCGGCTGGCTGAGCACACGCCGGGTGCCACTGCTGGCTTGTCCACCAGTGCCCTGCGCAGCCAGACCAGGCAGAGGAAGCACTGCCAGACAAGCTGGCAGTGCCACCCGCCGCGGTACGACACGTCAGCAACCCCACGGTGAAACGATGGGCCTGGTCTTCGAATGGGACGATCGCAAAGCCAAACAGAACATCAAGAAGCACGGGGTCTCCTTCGAGGAAGCCAGCACGGTCTTCGCTGATCCGCTCGCCGTGACGATCGACGATCCCTTGCACTCGGACGACGAAGACCGGTACGTCACGCTTGGCCAGTCGCAACGGCGACGCTTGCTGGTCGTGGTGCTCACTGATCGTGATGAGCGAATGCGCATCATCAGTGCACGGGTGGCCACGCGGCGCGAAAGGAGAGACTATGAAGAAGGCCGCTAAGAAGAAGCGAGCCCCCGACATGCTGGAGGAGTATGACTTCAGCGAGGGCGTTCGCGGAAAATACGCAAAACGCTATGCCGAGGGCACCAACGTGGTCGTGTTGGCGCCCGACGTGGCCGAGTTCTTTCCCGACTCGGACTCGGTGAACGCGGCGCTGCGGGCGCTCGTGGAGGTGGCACGCAAAAGCGTTACGAACGCTGCGACCTGATACGCTGCGGCGGCTCGCCGAACTACTGGTCGTGGCCGACCGAGGTGGCCCGTCGGAGTCAAGTGGTCACGGCAGGTCGGTTGCCAGCCGTGTGCGGCGGCTCATCCTGACCGTTGTACCCGTACCGTTGTCACGGGCCGTGTGAGGTTTGCCACGGGCGCTTCGCCGACGCGGCCTCGTCGCCGTAGGTGAGCGAGACCTGGAGCCCGCTCGCCTGGGAGGTGTAGAAGATCCTCCCGTTGGAGACGACGCTGGCGACGCACTCGCGGCTGTCGATGGCCGGGCCGGTGATGATGAGCTTGTTCTCGTTCGACATGTCGATCATGTCCATGTTCGAGCCCAGCACGTAGGGCTCGGAGACGGTGAACCGGGTGCAGGCGTACTTGAAGTTGAACCGGGAGAGGATCTTGCCGGTCCGGCGGTCCAGCACGTGCCCGTCGCCCCCGGAGGCGTTCGAGAAGAGGTAGTCCTTGCCCGCGGCGATCACGTTCACCGCCGACTTGACCGGGTCCGACTGCCAGATGAGCGAGCCGTCCCGGGCGTCGAGGCACCAGACATAGCGGTCGTTGGTCGCCTCGCTGGGCTTGTTGTAACCGCCCACGTAGAGCCGCCCATCTCTGCCGGAAATCGTGCAGCCGGCGGTCACGTAGTAGTCGGTCGTCTGCCAGAGGACCTTGCCGGTCGCCGGGTCCAGGGCGGCGGTGAGTCCGCGGGGCCCCGGCTCGCCGCGTCGCTTGGCCGCGTAGCCGAAGAAGGTGGAGTAGTAGAGCGTGCCGTCCATCAGGCACAGGCCCGAGTCGTTGCCCCCCGTGCCCAGCTCCGAGAAATCGCGGCTCCAGACCTCTTCGCCCGTGTCGAGGTTCCAGGCTTTGATGAGCGGCCGGTTATCCTCGGGGTAGTAGGGGTTGTTGTGGCCGTAGATGAAGCTCATCACCTGGCGGCCTTCCGGATCGGGCACGGGCGTTCCTTTCTGCAAGAAGAACTTGTCCGTTCCCTGGGCGGCGTACGAGCCGGAGCCGAACATGTAGATGGCCAGGTTGTTGTGGACGACCGGCGGCGCCTGCCGGCTCCAGCTCGGCGAGCCGGAGAAGGGGGCCTCCCAGAGGAGCTTGCCCGTTTTGGCGTCGAGGCAGCGGAGGCGCGACTGCTTCATCCCCGCCTGCGGCACGAGCAGACGCTCCCGGTAGTAGAGCGGCGCGGTGAACGAGAGATGCACGTTGGGCCAATAGCGCCGCCACAACAGCCGGCCGGTCTCCTGCTCCACCGCGAAGATCTGGCCTTCGGAGATGTGCGTGTACATGCGCCCGCCGCCGCACGTGGGCAGGTGCTTGAACGTCCCCTCGTAGCGGCGGATCCACTTGATCGCAAACGGCGGCCCGACCGCCTGGTCGTTGGCGTTCGTGTTGGCGAAGTCGCCGTGGTTGGTGAACCAGTCGTACTCGGGACCGGCGAGCTTGCCGGCCAGCGGACTTCGGATCTTCCAAAGCCCGAGATCTTTGGTCGGAAGCGGCGCCTTGCCCTCGGGCCCGAGCACGTACAGGTATCCGTCCTCGCAGCCGAAGTAGACGCGACCGTCGCAGACGCACGCGGGGGCGGAGATCGGGCAGTCCAGCGCCGTCCGGAACGACCAGACGTCGCCCTTGCCCGATAGCGGCACGATGTAGAGCTTGCCGTCCAGCCCGCCGTACACGCCGTGCTCGCCCGCCAGGATCGGCGGCGCAATCGACGGGTAGCCACCGAGATACTGCGGCTCCTCTTGCCCCGGAGTATGCTTGCAGAACCCGAAGCCCCGCTCGGGGCGGCACCGAAATACGTCGTCCCCCCGCGGGCTGACCGAGCAGAAGCTCAGAAGCCACGGCAGGTTGATGGAGGTCTCCGTGCCGCGCACATAGTCGGTCTCGACCTCGCCGTCGCGAAGCCGGAGGATCTCCACGCGGCCGCTGTTGTCGCGCCGGTGCCACTGCCGATAGACGGCCCCGTCCTCGCCGATGCTCTGCCCGAACGTGGCCGGGTACTCCTTGCCGGCATAGGCCGGAACCAGCCCGATGGCCCGCATGGCGGCTTCCGGGCCGAGGTCCTCCAGAAAGACGGTCCGCCCGCCCGCCGGAAGCACGATCATCTTCCCGTACGCGGCCAGGTTCATCGAGCAGCAGAAGGAATCCTGCCAGTTCACCCGGGCGTGCTTGTGCGCAAGCCAGTCGGCGCCGCTCCAGCGGTCGCCGTCAAAACCCATCACTTCCTTGACGAAATCCCAGGTCCAGCACGCCTTGCCGTCCGGCTCGACGGCATAGACCCGCGAGCCGAGCGTGGCGAAGTAGACGCGGCCGCCGGAGACCACCGGCGCGCTGAAGACCGGCTCGCCGCAAGGGATCTCCCGGACGACGCTGCCCGTGGCCGCGTCGAGCACGTAGTAGACGCCCGCAGTCGTGCCGAAGTGGAGGAAGCCGTCGACCAGCGCCGGCGAGGAGACGTTGTTCACGTTGGCCGGGCCGCCGCGCGTCGTCTGCCTCCAGATCACTTCGAGGGTGTTCGCGTCGAACGAGAAGGCCACGCCGGAGCCGTCGACCGCGTAGATACGCCCGCCGGCCACGACCGGGGCGGTGAGCACCGCGTCCGATAGCGGCACGGCCCCCACGAGGCCCAGCGGCGGCGCCACGCTTCGCTCGGGCACGTTCCCCGAGTGACGGCAGTCGTACTTGAACTGGAGCCAGTCCTCCGCGGCCGCGGCCGACGCCGCGATCGACACCGCGATTGAGAGAACGAAACCAAGCGACAGGCTGCGGGTCTTCATCGCTGGCGAACGGAACATGGTGCTAATTCTCCTTCAGCGTAGGGTGCGTGAAACGCACCACACTTCATGCCAGGTTGGTGCGTTTCACGCACCCTACTTACTCGTCTCCCGTAGGTTGTTTGCCTGATTATCACTTCAGCCACCGGTCGAGCCACTCGTAGGCCTCGTCGCGAACCGGATCGGGGAAATCATGGCCGCAGTCGGGATAGACCGCGTGGAGCTTCTTCTCGGCACCGCTCAGCTTGTACACGTCCAGGGCGCCGGCGATCACCTTCTTCACGCCGGAGACCTCGAAGTTGCCGTCGCCGAGCGGGGAGTTGGCGAAGAACGCCCGCGGCGCAAGCGCCCCGACCAGCTCGTAGAAGTCGAACGGCACGCGGTCGGGGTCGTTCCCGTAGACGTCGCGAATCCGCGGCATGTAGCGGTCGCTCGTCCAGCCGGCCAGCTTGCCCTCGTAGTAGTGGTGAAAGGCCGTGAACCCGCAGCTCGACACCACGGCCTGGATCCGCTGATCGAAGACCGCCGTGAAGATCGCGTTGTGGCCCCCCAGCGAGTGGCCGATGCAGCCGATCCGGTCCGGGTTCACCGCCGGGAGCGCCTCCAGCAGGTCGACCGCCCGAAGGTTGTTCCAAATCGCCTTCATCGACCCGCTGGCGTAACGATCGCTCGCCCGGCCGAAATCGAAGGAGTAGTCGCCGAACGAGGGATAGTCGGGCACGAGGCAGACGTAGCCCCGCGAGGCCAGCTCGTGGGCGTAGTGCAGGGTGGGCCGCCCGCCCAGTCCGGCCGGCTCGTCCTTGCCGATCCCGGTGGTCTGGTGCAGGCAGAGCATGGCCGGGGCCTTGCCTTCGAGACCGTTTGGCACGAGCAGATAGGCCGGCACCCGGTCGCCCGGCTCGGCCGCGTAGGTGAGCTTGATCCGCTTGTACTCGGGCGTCTCTTCCTCGCGGAGGATCTCCACGTCCAGCGGCACCCGGCGGCTCGGGTCGGGCAGCTCGCCCATGGCCATCTCCATGCCGGCCAAAATGTGCGACCGGCGCAAGGCCCACTGGGCGGGAGTCTCGACAGGCTGCTTGCCACCGGTCTCGTCCTGGTAGACCAGCAGCTCGGCGTGATCGTCGTAGGTCGGTGGAGGAGTTGAGGGTTGGTCGAGGGTTGAGGGTTGATGGTTGAGAGTTGAGGGCTTGGTTCGCGGCGTTGATCCCTCAACCCTCAACCCTGACCCCTGATCCCTGACCTCTGAACCCTCAACCCTCAACACTAAACCCTCAACCCTCAACTCTGATCCCTCAACCCTGAACCCTGACCCCCCAACCTTCAGCAGGTTCTCGAACCAGAACAGCCCGCTCCGGCCGGACACGACCAGGTCGACGTCGCCGTCGCCGTCGAGATCGGCCGCCTTGGGGTCCAAGCCGACGCCCGCCGGACCGCCCGCCGAAATCAGCCCGCGGCGCCAGGTCCTCGCGTCGCGGTCGTAGTCGTACCAGTAGATCGCCAGCGGGTCGAGCTCGCCGGGGTCGCGGCCGTCGTGGCCCAGGTAGCGCTTGCCGGCGATCAGCTCGGGCTGGCCGTCGTTGTCCACGTCGGCCAGGAGGAGCGAGTGGGCCTGGGACCAGCTTGTGTCGATCGCGCGCGGGACCCAGCGGGGCGTGTCGCCTTCTCGTGCCTGTTCCATCCAATAGAGCCCGATGCGGTGGCCGCGGCCCCAGACCAGGTCGCTGTCGCCGTCCTCGTCCACGTCGACGACGAGGATGGGGATACCGGCATCGCGGTGCAGCTCGAAGTCGGCGTGCCACTGCCAGGTCCCTTGGCGGCGGTCCTCCGGGGCTTCGAGCCAGCCGCGCGGCGTGACCACGTCGCCCCGCCCGTCGCCGTTCAGGTCGCCGAAGCCCAGGCTGTGGCCCGCCGCCTCGATCGGCAGGTCGTGCCGGACCCAGCGTAGCGCCGGCCCGTCGGCCGCCGCGGACCGAACGACCTCCCACCACGCGGCGAACTTGACCGCGTTGGGCAACACGTCCGGCTGCCCGTCGCCGTCCACGTCCGCCAGCCGTCCGGTCTCCATCGCCCCCGGCTTCTCGATCGCATGGGCCGTCCACGGCCCCAGCGACGGCCCGGGGTGCTCGATCCAGTAGAGCGTCTCGCTGCGGTAGTTGGCGCTTACCAGATCGGTCCAGCCGTCGCCGTTCACGTCCAAGGGCAGGTTGGAGTAGTCGTCGTAGCGCCCGCGGATCATCTCCACCTCGCGGAGGACGTGCCGCTCCCAGGTCGGGGCCTCGTACCAGAAGCCGCCTGCGACCACGTCGAGCCGGCCGTCGCGGTTCACGTCCACCGCCGCACAGGCGCAGTAAGTCGACTCGGGGTTCAAGTCATGTCGACGGAATGCCGGCTCGCCGGCGCAAGCCGAAAGGGCCCACGCCCCAAGAAGAGCGACCGTGCACCACGGCGTCGCGATCCGGCTCCTCAAAGCCCTCAAGCGGCGGGGATCGGTCATGGCTGGGCTCCTCAATCAACGTGGAGGTCGGTCGAGGGGGGACGCCACGGGCGGCGTGCCCCGGACGCTCCGCCGCGCGGTCCCCACGTCGGCCTTTCCGCCTATCATAATCCCCGGATGGGGCGAGGCCAACGCGCAAGCCGGCCGATTCCCTCGGGCCCTTCCCGCGGTTGCGTTCCCTCGCCACCCTGCCGCCATTACAATGGGGCACAGTGCGTGGCACGGGCATCTTGCCCGTGCTTTCACGGCCGCACTGGCGGAACGCCAGTGGCACCCAACTCCGGAGGCAACGCTTGCCGGACTACTGCGGGCACGGCTGCCGAAAGACGCGGCCCGAGTGCAACGGCCCCGACTTCGATCGATCGCCATACGACGGGAGCAAGCCATGAAAACCCATTCGCGGCGGGATTTCCTTCGAGACGCTGCGGGCACGGTCGGCGCGGCGTTGGGCATGGCGGGCGCGAAAGCGTCGGCCGCGGAGCCCGGGGCGGAGAAGCCCTTCCGCCCCCGGTTCTCCATCTGCAACGAGACCTTCCGCGATTGGCCGTTCGAGAAGGCATTCGCCTTCGCGGCCGATTGCGGATACCAAGGCGTGGAGATCGCGCCGTTCACGATCTCCGACGACGTGACGGACGTCCCGCCCAAGCGGCGCTCCCCAATCCGGCGCCAGGCCGAGAAGTCGGGCCTCGAGGTCGTGGGGCTCCACTGGCTTCTCGCCCGAACCGAGGGCTTCCACCTCACCAGCCCGGACGCAGAGGTCCGCCGGAAGACGACCGAGTACCTCGGCGCGCTGGCCGAGTTCTGTGCCGATCTTGGCGGGAAGCTGTTGGTGTTCGGCTCGCCCAAGCAGCGGAACGTCCTGCCGGGCGTAAGCCGCGGCGACGCCCTGAAGCACGCCGTCGAGGTGATCCGCGGCGCGCTTCCGCAATTCGAGGCAACGGACGTGACCTTGGCCTTCGAGCCGCTTTCGCCCAAGACCACCAGTTTCGTGAGCACGGCGGCCGAGGCGGTGGAGTTGATCGACGGGGTCGATTCGCCCCGCTGCCGGCTGATCCTCGACTGCAACGCGATGTCCCACGAGTCAGACCCGATCCCCGCGCTGATCCGCCGCAACGCCCCCCACCTCGCCCACTTCCACGCCAACGACCCGAACCAGCAGGGCCCGGGCATGGGGAAGCTCGATTTCGTGCCGATCCTCGCGGCGCTGGGCGAGATCCACTACCAGGGCTGGGTCTCGGTCGAGGTCTTCGACTACGCCCCCGGCCCGGAGCGCCTGGCCCGCGAGAGCATCGAGTACCTGCGCAAGTGCCTTGCTCGGACGGGCTCGTAGATTGCCCACGCGCCGCGGGTCCCTTCTTGTAGCCGCGCCTCCCGAGCGTGGGGTGGCCGCACGAGACCGTCACGGAGAAAGACCTCCCGATTCGCCTCCCGGGCCGAGAAAAGTTGGAAGCACCCCGGGCCGCCCGAAAATGGCCTTGCGGCTCGGCGCTAACATGGTAAGATCGAACACGTTAGGCCGAAAACCGCATGCCCGGAAGCCCCCGAAAAAGCCCGTCCAAGTGTCCAGCAATGCCGTCCATGAAGAGCCCTAAGTCCCTGTCTCGAAACGCCTTGCGTCGAAATCATTTGTTGGGCGGTTTTTCTTGGCTCGGCCGAAAACTCCAAGTGCTTTCGTACCCACGGCTTGCGCGAGTGACCGCGTCCAACAAAGCCCGCGACGCACACCCGTCGCCAAAGGGCACGACTTGACGGAGGGCAGCTCGCTCGGGAAGCGGTGCGCGCATCCGGGCGCGCGCGGGTGCCACTGCTGGCTTGTCCAGCAGTGCCCGACCTGATGCGATCTTCGCGATGCGAGGCGTGCAGCGACGTCGACGACGAACTGGAGACGATCGAGTACGCGGTTCTCTCTGAATGACGGCAAGCAGGAGGATGACGCCCTGCGGACCATCCACGGTCTGCCGTTTGTGGTCCTGCACGACAACCTTTCACTCGCCATCGAAGAGGGCACTGCTGGACGAGCCAGCAGTGGCACCCGCGCGCGGTGGTGGTCACTTGTGGTGCGGGTGGGTGTTGGTACGTCTCGGACGCGACGGGCAGGGCCGCCCGGCACTTCCCCGCCTTTGCCGTCGACGTGGTCGACACGACCGGCTGCGGCGACGTGTTTCACGGCGCGTATGCCGCGGCGCTTATCGCAGGGCGAAGACCTCCCGCGCCGCGTCGCCCTGGCCTCGGCCACCGCCGCCGTCAAGGCCACGCGCCGCGGCGGGCAAGCGGGGATTCCGTTTCGCCGGGCCGTCGACGAATTCCTGGCCGGCAACCCGCCGACGCGGTGAGACCGTCAACCCAGTGACGCGGTCACCCGGACGTCCCGTTCGGTTGACTTCTCGCTCGCCGGGCTGCACACTGGGCGCCGTGGAGGGGGCGGTATCGAGCAACCGGGTATTGGGGGAGGGATCGTCATGGCGAGTCGTGGCCGCGGAAGACGCCGTCGGACGGCGACGATGCTGGTCCTTGGCCTCGTGTTCCTGGCGCATCAGCCCACGATGCAGGGCGATGAGTTCTACAGCGACCCGAACGCGGTGCTCGTCGAGCGCGACGGGCGGGTCGTCGACCGGCTGGCCGCCGAGCGGATTTCGTTGGCCTATCCCGAGCTGCGCGGCAGGGCGGAGGTGAACGCGGCGTTGGACTCGGCGGGGGCCATCTGGGCGGCAATCGGCTACTCGGTCGGAACGCAGCACCAGCCGCCGGTCGGCGTGGAACGGCTGTTCTGCTCCTCCGACGGCGGCCGGACCTGGACCTCGCGGCCGTTGCCCATGACCGAGAAGCGCAACTTCCTCGCCTTCACGGTGCTGGCCGACGACGCGCTATTGCTGGTCGCCGGGATCGCTCCGGACGATCCGGACTGGCGCAAGCGGGTCACGGTCTATCGCTCGAACGACCGGGGCGAGACGTGGGCGACGACGTGCGAGATCCCCTGCGAGCCGTTCGAGCACGTCGGCGAAGGCTTCCTCTCCGTGACTCAACTGGACGACGACACGATCCTGTTCCCCGTGGCCCGATGGACCGACCGGCCCGAGGGGCGCACGTTGTTGCATGGCGTGTTCGCCTCCAGCGACGGCGGGGACACCTTTCCCGCGGTGCATCCGACGTTTGCCGACTGCTGCGAAGCGCACGTGATTCAGCTCCGGTCGGGCCGGCTTCTGGGCGCGTTTCGGTATCAGCGCCCGCCGCACCCGGACGAGACGCCGGACCAGATTCGGGCCCTGGGCGGCGATCCCGACTGGTCCCACCCGACCAGCGGCAAACGAGCCAAGAGCGCGTTCAAGCACGTCTTCCTCGGCGAGTCGGACGACAACGGCCGGACGTGGCAGAACCTCCGCGCGATACGGGACCGCGAGGGCCGCGCCCTGCTCGAGTTCGGCGAGACCCACGGGCAGCTCGTCGAGGCACGCGACGGGCGCGTGGTCCTGGTGCACGATCGCCGCTATCCGTACGAGGAAGCGCACACGCGGGCGCGAGTCAGCCTGGACGAGGGGCGGACGTGGGAGCCGGAGATCTACCACGTCAGCCAAGGGATGGGCTACCCGGCCGGCGTCGCCCTGCCCGACGGCACGCTCGTCACCCTCACCGGCAGCACGCGGCTCGACAAGTCGTTCCGGCCGATCGGCGGGTGGCAAGTCCAGGCGGTCCGCTGGAAGCTGCCGCCCCGTGAAGAGGCCGAGCTCCGATGAGTCGGTTGCCCGCGTAGTGTGCCACTGCTTCGCAGAAGCAGTGCCTTCCGTGCTCTTCGGTGGGCCACGGCAAGCAACACTGCTTCTGCGAAGCAGTGGCACACCGCCCGATGGGCCGGCGAAACGCGCTCGTTCTCACTCGACCCGAACCCGCGCGTAGCTGATCTTGTTCGGGTAGGTCAGGCCGTGGAGTTTGTAATCGGGGGGCGCGCCCGGTTTCTGGACGCGATTGCCGAGCAGGTCGAGGGTGTTCGAGGGGGGAGAGCCGCCGCGGGGCGTGGCTGTGAAGAAGCCGAGGAACCCGCCCAACGGGTGTTGCATGGGCACGGCCACCGGCTCGCCGACGCGGCCGTCGGGGAAGATCTCCAAGAGCCGGTCCTCGCGCACGGCGTTGCCTTCCGGATCGGTTCCTTCGGCGTAGTAGAAGACGAGCAATCGCCCGTCGGGCAGCACGTGGAACCGGGCGCCGTTGGGCGTGATGCCGGAGAGACCCTCGCCGCCCTCGACCAGCGTGCGACGCGACGCCACGCTGCCGTCGACGACCACGGCGTACCGAAGCGACGTGACCCGCGGGACGTCGGGGAAGTGCTGGTCGCGAAGCTGGCGGTTGATCGGGTATTCCATCCAGAGGAGGTGGACCCGGCCGCCGGCGTCCAGCCAGAGATCGGACCCGAACAGGAATCCGCCCGTCTTCTCCGTGCTGGCGATTGTCATCCAGGGCTTGAACTCGCCGGTGGTGACGTCGGGCGTCCAGGTGTAGTAGAGGCGCCTCCAGCGGCTGCCCCACTGGCGGCCCATCAGCTCGGGGTCGTCCCGCACGCGGTCCCACTTGTTGAACGCCGAGGCCCCGCAGAAGTGAACGGCCCGGTCGCGCAGGAGCACGTTGGGGTAGCCGACCCTCGCCCGCGTGGAGTCGTACGGGGCGAACTTCGGGTCCTCGCGCTCGGGCCAGACGAGCTTGCCCGTGGCGGCCCAGTGGCCGTCGCGATCGAGAAACGCCCACTGCGAGTGGGTGTAGCCGACGTTCTGGAAGAGGACCAGCTCGCCCCGCTCGCCGTCGGCCGCGAAGCTGCGGTAGGAGTGCTCGGTGAACGCGGGCTTCTCCTTCCAGTCCGGAAGCAGCGTCCGGAAGGGGGCCTTGGGGTCCGCGGCGCGGAACTCGAGGATCCCGGGCCTGGCCGGGCCGACGCGGGCCTCGCGGTCTTCGACGAGCGTCGGGTTGACCGACATGAACAGCCGGCCGTCGCCAAAACACCCCAGCGGACAAGGCTCGCGCGTGCGATCCTTGGGGTCGGACTGCTGGAGCTGCCAGCCGTCGGAGGTGCGCTTCCAGAGGATCCAGCGGACGTTGTTCAGCGGCTTCGCGTCGGCGAGCGTCTCCAGGCCGCCGGCGAACACGTCGTCGCCGACCCGCACCAGGCACGTGGAGCCGTAGCACCACATGGGGCTGGCCCCGTTGTCGGCCGGAAAGAAACCGAACACGTCCTCTTCCACCTCGACGACCGGCCGGAGCGGACGACCGGCTTGTGCTCCGGTCTCGGCGGCCGATGCCCACCCGACGGGCAAGACAAGCATCAGGAGACAGATGGCGACTCGCATGGCTACCCTCATCTCAATGGGAACTGTTCGGATGGAGCCGTTTCGGCAAAACTCCGTGACCGGCAGTATGACGGAGAGACCCGGGCCGGTCCAGCATCGACGCCGTCGGCTCTCGGTCGGTCCTCGGTCAGCCCGACCGGCGCGGCGGGCTGGGCTTCTTCGCCGGCGCGGGCCGCTCGGGTTGGGGAAACACGCTCGTGCGATGGGCCCAGGACTCCCACATCGCGGCGAGCTCTTGGACTCTCTCGGGATGCTTGTCGGCGAGGTTCACGGTCTCCGAGGCGTCCGCGGCGACGTGGTAGAGCTCCCACGGTCCGCCCGGTTGGGCGACCAGCTTCCACTCGCCGCAGCGGACCGCTTTGGCCCCGAAGTGCTCGAAGAAGAGGGCGTTGTGTCCGGCGCGGTGCCCGCCTCGAAAGATCGGCACCAGGCTCTTGCCCTCCAGCGGCACGATCCGGCGGCCCTGGTGCTGCTCGGGATAGGGCGCCCCGGCCAGCTCGACGCAGGTCGCCATCACGTCGATGACGTGCCCCGGCTGGCGCGTGACGCTGCCCGGTTGCACGCTCAGGCCCTGGGGCCAGTGGACCACGAGCGGCGTGCGGGTCCCGCCTTCGTGCTGCGTGGCCTTGAACAGCCGGAACGGCGTGTTCGCGGCGTTGGCCCAGTGCGGGCCGATCCCGGCGTAGGTGGTTTCGGGGCCGGGGGGAATCTGCTTCGGCTTGCCGCCGCCGTAGTAGGTCACGTCGCGCCCGTCGCGGGTCTGCGAGACGCGGTCGAACCCCGGCCGGCCGGGCTCTTCGCGGCTTGCGCCGTTGTCGGAGAGGAACAGGATCAGCGTGTTGTCCAACTCGCCGAGCTCTCTGAGCTTCGCGACGATTCGGCCCACGCCCTGATCGACGCGGTCGATCATCGCCGCGTGGCAGGCCATCGCCCGGGCGTCCCAACCGCGGGTCGGGTTGTCGTCCCAGGAAACGTCCGCCGAGAAAGGGTCGCTGAGCTTCGCCGTCTGCGGATCGACGAGCCCCATCGCGACCTGTCGCCGATAGCGGGCCTCTCGGATCGCCTGCCAGCCGACCCGGTACGTCTCTTGGTACTTCGCGACGTCCTCCGGCAGGGCGTGCAGCGGCCAGTGCGGCGCGCAATGGGCCAGGTAGAGGAAAAACGGCCGGCCGTCTCGGGAGTACTTCTCGATATACTCGACCGCGTGATCGGTGAAGGCGTCGGTGATGTAATAATCCTCCGGCACGGAGCGTACGGCGGTCGTGTTGTGGACCAGGCTGAACGGGTCGAAGTAGCTCACCACGCCCCAGATGATCCCGTAGTGCTCCTCGAAGCCGCGGTGAACCGGATAGGTGGCCGGGTCGGAAAACTCCTGGCGGATCACCTGGTTGTTGAGGTGCTTCACGTGCCCGTCCAGCTCTTGCGTGAGCGAGAGGTGCCACTTGCCGACCATGGCCGTCCGGTAGCCGGCGCTTCGCAGGACCTCGGCGATGGTGACCGCGTGGGGCGCGAGGCGTCCGCGGTAGCCGGGCTGACCTCGATCGAAGGTCATTCGCCCCACGCCCGCCTGATGCGGATAGAGCCCGGTCAGAAGCGACGCCCGCGTCGGACAGCAGCGGCCCGTGTTGTAGAAGGCGGAGAATCGCAGACCCCCGGCGGCCAGGGAATCGACGTTCGGGGTGCGGATCTCGCCGCCGTAGCAGCCGAGGTCGCTCCACCCCATGTCGTCGACGAGGATCAAGACGACGTTGGGCCTGGGCGGAAGGTCGGGCGCGGGCGCGTCGTCCGCCGCGCGGATCGCGCCCGCCAGGGCTGCCACGAGAAGCAGCACACCGCCCGAGCCCCCCCGGGCGAGCACGGGCTTGGGGATATTCGATGGGAGTTCCGCAACCCGTCGCATGGGCTTGGCCTTTCGTTTCGGTGCTCGATCTCGGCGACCCGCGGCCCGGCCGTTGGCGGGGGCCGGGGTTCTCATTGTAATCGCCCGGGAACCGCAGCGTAATCGATTCTCGTCTCCCCCGACCGCGGAGCAGGGCGGCGCAAAAGCGTCTTCTTGACGGGCCCTTGCGGCGCAAGGAGAATGGGGGCGCTTAGAGTAGCAGCCCACACGCCGTGTGCCGTCCGCCGGTTGCGGCACACGGCGTGTGCCTGCTACTCCGCCTATGCGGGAGTCATTCTCTGGCCCGTCCTTAATGGTGAAGCACGTTTCCAATCCTTAGGAGTGACAACATGAGCTATCGATGCAGCGTGTTGGTTTTGCTGGGGGCGTTTGTGGCCGGCCTCGCGCTCGGCCGGCCGGCTTCGCTCGGCGCGGAGGCGGAAGGCTGGCGCGACCTGCTCGGCGGCGGGGACCTGTCGGGCTGGCAGGATGCCTCCGGCAAACGGCCGAGCCCCGGCTGGGCCGTCGAGGAGGGCGCCTTGGTGCGAAAAGACCGCGCCGGCGACGTCTGGACCAAGGAGCGGTTCGGCGACTTCGCCCTCGAGATGGAGTTCAAGACCGAAGGCAACAGCGGCGTCTTCATTCGCACCGACAACCCGAAGGACCCGGTCCAGACGGGCATCGAGATCCAGGTCTACACGCCCGCGAAGAACCCCACCAAGGGGAGCTGCGGAGCCGTCTACGACTGCCTGGCCCCGACCAAGGAAATGTGCCGCGCCGGGCAATGGAACCGAATGACGATCACGGCGCTGGACAACGAATTGACCGTGATCATGAACGGCGAGAAGATCATCGACATGGACCTGAACCGGTGGACCGAGCCCCACAAAAACCCGGACGGCACGAAGAACAAGTTCCGCACCGCGCTGAGGGACTTCAAGCGAGAAGGGCACATCGGCCTTCAGGACCACGGCGCCCAGGTGGCCTACCGCAACGTGCGGATCAAGCCGCTCAAACGCGAGCGGTGACCCGCGCCGGTTTGAAGGAACACGACATGCCGACCGAAACCCGCAAGCCGCAGGACCTCTTCACGCTCAACGTCGTCGCGCCCCACCTGGAGGGCTTTCGGCCGCCGCAAGGCCCACACGACCCGCGCGGCGACTGGACGCTCGCCTACGTCGTCTATACGCTCGGGGCGATCGGCGGGCCCGGGGGCCGGATCGGGAGCCTCGTCGTGCGGCGCAAGGCGGCCGACGACGGCGGGGCAATCCTCGCCATCGAGTACGAAAAGAGGGTGAATCCTCAGTACGTCCAGAAAGTGGTCGCCGAGATCACTTGCCGCGGCGACGCGCTGGCCACGCCCGTGCGCTGGACCTTCTCCTCCGAGATCGCCGGCGGTGCCAGTGGCGCGGACGGCCCCGTCGAGAACACGCGGATCGAGCAGTCGGCCACGGCGGAAGATGGACACGTCGAGATCCGCGACGGCACGCACTCGCGGCGGCTCGCCGCCGGCCCGCCCTTGGCGATCAACTGGGCGCTGTTCGAGGCCGTCGGCCGGCTGCCCCGCGAGGCGTTCGACCCGATCCGCTTCACCCTCGTCGACCACTTCGACCAGCTCAAGCCGGGCCAGGTGCTCTCGTACCGCCTGTCGACCGACGTGCTATTGGCCGGGCAGCCCGTCCGGCTCCATGCCTACGACCACCTGGGAGAGGGCGTCGTCCCGTGGATCTACTGGGTCGACGACCGAGGGCGCCTGCTGTTCGCCGTCTCCGGCCTGGAGGCGTATCTGGTGGACTCGTTCCGGCCGTCGTGACAGGCCGGCCAACGGCGTGAGGGGGACGCGGTTACCGCCGCAGCTCAAGGAGCGAAGCCAATGAAACGCAATCGCAACACGGAGCGATCGAGCCCGCGCGGCGGGACGACTCGCCGACGGTTTCTGCAAACGGGCGCCGCCGGTGCCGGGGCGTGGATGACGGGCCTGGCCGGCGGTGCCCGAGGGACGCTTGCCGCCCCCGCGGTGCATACGGGTCGCCGGCCCAACTTCCTCCTTCTGGTCTGCGACCAGTTGGGGCTGGACGCCCTCTCCGCCCACGGCTGCCCCGACGCGCACACGCCGAACATCGACCGCCTGGTCGCCCGCGGCGTCACGTTCCTCGAGTCGCACAGCACGAACCCCGTCTGCTCGCCCGCCCGAAGCTCGCTCTTTACCGGCCGGATGCCCGTCGAGACCGGCGTGATCAGCAACAACCGACCGATTCACCCCAGCCGGCCGAACGTCGGCCAGTGGCTCGGCGAGTCGGGCTACGAGACGATCTACTGCGGCAAGTGGCACCTGCCGGGCGGATACCCGGACCAGATCGACGGCTTCCGCGTCCTCCCGGTGGGCGGCGGACAGGGCGACCTGGTCGACACGGCCGTCTCCCGCACGTGTGAAGCGTATCTGAAAAGCCGCGGCCGCCAAAACCCGTTCCTCCTGGCCGCCTCGCTGCTTCAGCCGCACGACATCTGCTACTGGGCGATCAAGGGCAAGGCGCTCGTGCCCGAGGAGCTTCCCTTCCCGCAGATCGCCGACCGCCTCCCCGAGCTGCCGCCGAACCACAAAATCCGGCCCCCCGCGCCCCAGAAGCTCGACGGCATCGTCTACCGCGGATTCTCCGACGAGCAGTGGCGATACTACATCTACGTCTACTACCGCCAGGTGGAGATGCTCGACGCCGACGTCGGCCGCCTCCTCGACGCCTTGGAGGATTCCGGCCAGGCGGAAAACACGGTCGTCCTGCTCACGGCCGACCACGGCGAAGGGCGCGGGCGCCACCAGCACGTGCAGAAGTGGTACCCGTACGAAGAGTCGGTCAAGGTGCCGATGATCGTCTCCTGCCCGGGCCAAGTCGCCGAGGGCCACCGCGACGCCGAGCACCTCGTCTGTGGCCTCGACGTGATGAACACGGTGTGCGACTACGCGGGCATCAAGCCGCCGGCCGAGCTGGGCAAGAGCCTCCGCCCGCTCCTGGAGCAGAAGCCGACCGAGTGGCGCGAGTACGTGGCGTCCGAGCACCACATCGTCGGCCGCATGATCCGCACCGACCGGTTCAAGTACGTCCACTACCAGGACGACCCCGTCGAGCAGCTCTTCGACATGCGGGCCGACCCGTGGGAGACCAAGAACCTCTACGACGACCCCCACCACGCCGACACGCTCGCCGCCCACCGCAAGCTCCTGGCCGAGTGGCAGGCCCGCCTCGACCCCGTGGAGCCGACGCCCGACGCGAGCAGGCGGCCACGGAAGGGGTGAGAGCGCAAGCGTGGCGGCCGTACCGGCCGGTGAGCGTGCTTGCTTTGCGATGTTCCGGAAGCACCAAGCGCGGCGTGCCACGCGGCGTGCTACTTCCCCTTCCCGACTCCCACGGCGGTGGCCCGTTTCCGCAGCTCGGCGGCGGCGGGCGTGGGGGAATCGGCCAGGGCGCGGAGCAGGCCGGGGTATTGCTCGAGGGCCTCCACCGCCTGCGTCCACTGGTCGGGGGCTTGGCGGCGGAGCGGCTCGGCCAGGTCGAGGCAGATGGCCAGGTAGACGGCCCGGGCCCGCGCTTGGGGCTTCGCCTCACCCGTGAGCGCGGCTTCGATCTCGGGCTTCAGCTCGGATCGCAGCTTGGCGAACTGGTCGGCCGGGTCGGGGAGCGGCTCGACGTTGCCCGGCTCCTGGCGGCGAATGCGATAGATCGTCTCGCCGTCGGCGACGATCTTCTGCCCGCCCTCCTGGCGAATCACGCGGTCGGCCACCGACGCGAGGCGATCCGCGAAGCGGGTGATGGTCTCGTCGTCGGGCATTCCCGGCCGGGTGGTATTTTGGTAGCGATCGACGATCTCCCAGCCCTGGGCCCGCATCCACCGGCGGCCCCGGATCGCGCCGACGATCGTCCCCGCGGTGGCCGCGTTGTTGTCGGCGTCCCACCCGAAGTTGAACGCCGTGCGCAGCGTCTCGACGAAATCCCCCTTGCCGTAGAGCAGGGCGGCGAGGGTCGAGGCGGTGTTCAGCTCGTAGCCGTTCCGGTCGCGCATCGCCCCCTCGTAGCGGCTGTACTTCTCCTTGATGAGCCGGCGCGCAGCCCGCCAATCGTCGGGGTGCTCGGCGTGCCACGCGCGCACGTCGGTCGCGATCCGGGCGATCTGGCTCTTGGGATCGACGGCGGCTGCGCCGGCGTCGAGGATGACGGGGATTTGGTCGGTGACGAAGGCCGTGGCGATCATCGCGGTGAACATCTGCGTGGTCTGGGCCGGCTCGCCCTCGATCGTCACCCGGGTGTAGTGCAACCCGATCCGAGCGGCCGACTGCGGCATCGCCGGGGCGACCAGCCCGAACGTCTCGCACACGAACTGGCCGGAGATGTTGAAATCGGACCAGGGATTGACGGCCACGTAGCCGGTCAACGGGGGCTCGATCCCCAGGTCCATCAGTTGTCGGGCGTAGTGGTTGGCGCACCAGATCCGGTCGTTGACGTGCCGCTTCCAAAGCGCGGTGATGTGCCCGGGCGCAAGCAGCACGGTCGGGCTCCGCTGGATCGCGCAGACGTAGACCCACTCCAGGTCGGTGTCGTCGTCGGTGCGGGCGCCTTCGGGCAGCGCGGGCGTGTACTGCTCGACGTCGCCCGGCTCGTCGATGTACTTCATCTCGTGCGGAAGCCCGTTGAGGTTCCCCAGAAGCTGGCCGAGCAGCCCCCCGTGGATCTTGTCCTGGAGCACCTCGGCCGGGATCTCGGCCCAAGGGCCGGAGGGGCCCTCGGCCCGGGCGACCACGGTGCCGGCGCACACGAGAACGACGAACTGGAGTAGGCTTCGTCCGTTCATGATGACCTCCCGTGATCGTGTGCCGCGGGCGGGACCCGGGCAAGGGCTGGCCCCTGCCCCTATTGTGAGCTACCCACACCGGTGCAAGCAAGAGCGCAGGTCGCACAGACGCCACTTACGACCGCCGCGGAGATCGAGTATGCTCGTGGACGGCTCGTGGACGATTTCGTCGTCCCGGAGTCGCCAACGAGATGACAGGCCCGTGAAACCCCCTGAAAGGAGCCGTGAGCGATGATAATGCGAACGCTACTTGCCGCCGTCGTGCTGGGCTCGCTGATCGGCCCGGCCGGCTGGGCGGCTGAGAGGAACGTGGTGCTGATGGTGGTCGACGACCAGGGGCTCGACGCCGGCTGCTACGGGAATCCCGTGATCCAAACGCCGAGTCTCGACCGGTTGGCGGCCGACGGCACCCGCTTCGACTACGCCTTTTGCACCACCGCCAGTTGCAGCGCCAGCCGCTCGGTGATCCTCACCGGGATGTACAACCACGCCAACGGCCAGTACGGCCACCAGCATTCCTACCACCACTTCGTGAGCTTTCCGAACGTCAAGAGCCTGCCCGTGTCTTTGAGCGAGGCGGGCTACCGGACGATGCAGATCGGCAAGTATCACGTGGCCCCGGAGGAGGTGTACCGGTTCGACCATCACGTGCAGGCGGACACGCGGAGCCCGGTCGAGATGGCCGAGGAGTGCCGGGAGTTCGTCGCCGCCGGGGACGACCGGCCGTTCTTCCTCTATTTCTGCACGTCGGACCCGCACCGGGGCGGCGGTCGCGTGGAAGACTCGCCCTACAAGCCCGACCGGTTCGGGAATCGCCCGCAGGGCTATCCCGGCGTGAAGACCGTCACGTACGACCCGAAGGACGTGATCGTGCCGCCGTTTCTGCCCGACACGCCCCCTTGCCGGGCCGAGCTGGCCCAGTATTGCCAATCGGTCTCGCGGGTCGACCAGGGGCTAGGGCGACTCGTGCAGCTTCTCAAGGACGCGGGTCGGTACGAGGAGACGCTGGTGATCTACATCTCGGATAACGGCATCGCGTTTCCCGGCGCGAAGACGACGACGTACGAGCCCGGCCTGCGTTTGCCCTGTGTCGTGCGCAACCCCTATAACGAGAAGCGGGGAATCGCCACCGACGCGATGGTCACCTGGGCCGACCTCGCGCCCACGATCCTCGATTTTGCCGGCTGCCTGCCGAAGAAGTCGCCGATTCAGGGGCGGTCGTTTCTTTCGGTGCTCGATCGGGAGAAGCCGGACGGATGGGACGAGATCTACGCGTCGCACACGTTCCACGAGATCACGATGTACTACCCGATGCGGGTGGTGCGAGGGCGCCGATACAAGCTGATCTGGAACCTCGCCCACGAGCTGCCGTACCCGTTCGCCTCCGACCTCTGGGCGTCCTCCACGTTCCAGGACCGCTACCGGCACGGCCCGGCCACGCTCTACGGGAAGCGGGCGATCGGCGCGTACATCCACCGGCCCAGGTTCGAGCTGTACGACCTGGAGAAGGACCCGGACGAGGTCCACAACCTGGCCGACGACCCCGCGCACGCCGAGATCCTCGAAGCCCACCAGGCCAAGCTCAAGGAGTTTCAGAAGCGGACCCGGGACCCGTGGATCCTCAAGTGGGAGTATGAGTGAGCGCCGGCTTCGATCGCGGCGCCCGGAACGAGGCAGCAGGGCCAACGTATCGTTCCCTCGCTTCGCGTGGGAACGCGATTGCCGCGACGCTTTGCGTCGCCGAAGGTCGTTCCGACGCGAAGCGTCGGAACGATGCGCGTCGTGTTCCAAGGCTAACTGAAACGGCCCCGACGACCGTTTGGTGCTAATACCTCCTGAGCATCTCCTCCCGATAGCGGCGCATCACGTCGACGCGGAGGAGGAGGCCGACGACGCGGCGGTCCTTGCCGCGTCCGGACTCGACGGGCAGGGACTCGATTTCGCTGGCCCCGAAATCGCGGAGGGCTTCCAGCAGGTTGGCGTCGGTTGAGAGGGCGATGGGGGCCATCATCGCGATGTCTTCGGCGTTGACCAGGTGGGGCGACATGTCGGTGTCCAGGGCGCGTCGGAGGTCGCCGGGGCGGATGATGCTCACCAACCGGCCCTCCTCGTTCACCACCGGAAGGACCTCGAACTCGGGATTCGCCCGGGCCACACGGATGATCTCCGTCAGGTCGTCGCTGTTGGTCACGCTGGGGAAGTGGCGGCGCATCATGTCGCGGACCATCACGTGCTCGAGGCGGTGGACGTCGTGTCCCCGGGCGATCGACTGCTCGCGGCGGCTGAGCTTCTTGAGGTAGATGCTGTCTTGATCGATGAGCCGGGCGACCACGCTCGCCAATCCGGCCGCCACCATGATCGGCAGAATGATACGGTAGTCGCCGGTCATCTCGTAGACGATGAGGATCGCGCTGAGGGTGCCGTGGGTGGTGCCGGCCACGACGGCCCCCATCCCCACGATGGCATACAAGCCGGGGTGCGCGCTCAGGCCGGGAACGAACAGGTTGCAGACGATCCCGAACGAGGCCCCCAGCGTGGCGCCGAGGAAGAGCGAGGGCGCGAAGATGCCCCCGGAGCCGCCGCCGCCCAGCGTGAGGCTCGTCATCAAGGGCTTCAAAAGCGCCAAAGGCAATAGCCACCAGAGTTGGGCCAGCATCCCGCCGGCGTCGAGCCGTATCGCCTTGCCCCGGTCGGTGCGGGCCTGGTCGGCGGCGATTTCGGCGGGATTCGCCGCCTCATCGTGGTGGCCGTTCTTGGCATCGTTTTCCAGCCGCAGGGTGTGGGCCACCACGCCGTATCCCACCCCAAACAGCGGCGGCAAGGGCTCTTCCTCGACTTCGGCCGCCTGGGCAGCCCCGCCGACGGCGGCCGCGGGCTTGGGCGGCTCGCGCGGACAGACCACGCCGCCGAGCCCCACGAGGGAACCGAATATCAAGGCTCGCAGCCACCACCGCGGCAGCCAACGGTTTCCCGCGTCTTCGATCCAATAGAGCAGCTTCGTGAACGACACAGCGGCCAGCCCGCAGAGGAGGCCCAGGACGAAGTAGCTGGGCAACTCCTGCCAAGCGCCCCCGAAGCGGTAGTAGACGTTGGGGAAGGCCGGGTTCCCGCCGTGTTCCCCGTGGCTCCGCTGGACCACGTCGGCCACCACGCTGGCGATCACGATCGGCGTCAGGCCTTCCACCGCAAAGCTCCCCAGGATGATCTCGCTGGCGAACATCACGCCGGCCAGGGGCGCATTGAACGTGGCGCTGATGCCCGCGGCAGCCCCGGCGGCGACCAGGACCTTGATGTGCCGAGGCGAAAGCCCGAACCACTGGCCCGCCATGCTCCCCAGGGAGGAGCCGATCTGCACGATCGGCCCTTCGCGGCCAATCGAGCCGCCCGTCCCAATGCACAGGCCGCTGGCCAGGATCTTCACCAGCGAGACCCGGGGCCGGATCACGCCGTCGTGCCGGCCTATGGCCATGATCACTTCCGGAACCCCGTGTCCCTGTGCCTCGGGGGCAAAACGCCGGGTGAACCAGGAGACGACCATCAGCCCCGCCGCGGGCACCGCCACCAACACGAACAGCCACGCGCGGTTGCCCGTGCTCGCCTCCAAGGGCGGTCGGACCGTCCAGTCGGTGACCAGTTGGATCAGGTAGGTGAACAAGACCGCCCCATAACCGCCGAGCAATCCGATCACGCAGGCAAGCCCGATCGAGAGCGGCATCGGGGGGACCTTGACGGTGCGGAGTCGTTCGCCCAACCGTCGGAGCAAGCCGCTGGGCGATTCACCTTCGGCGCTCGGCCGGCAGCGGCGGAAAACGCCTGCCAACTTGGCACAAGCTGCGCCCAAGGCAGGCAAGTAGTTGACCGAATTGGGCACGTCAAGGTGCTCCAAGCGGAGGGGAGGGCATGCCAATCGCCCGCAGCCAGCCCCTCGCTGCGACATCGGAACGGCTTCCCCCCCGGGGGTTGCGCGGAGGTGCCGCTTTTTGCAGCCCAGACAGACCAACCCGGTGCTCAGGTCGGACCCGTACGGCCGTAGGTCGTGGGGCGGGGGCGAAAGGCAGCGAGCCACGAGTGGACAGAAACGTCCTAGTTTACCAGGCCCGCTGCCCGTATTCAAGTACGGCCCCAAGAAGCAGCGGCCGAATCGTGCCGCGTTGGCGCGGGGCATCATGCCCGCTGCGCGTCACCGCTCGCCCTTGGCTTCCGCCTCGCGGTCGGCTTCCTGCCGAAATGCGTGCCAGACCAGGAGGATCGCCCCGCAGACGAGCATGCTGTCGGCCAGGT
>Ga0307378_10003158_pt1 | contig 24329 bp, 21 predicted proteins | sample UN1MG_FD_202238 | JGI IMG/M metagenome (GOLD analysis project Ga0307378, IMG submission 202238) | Soil microbial communities from Risofladan, Vaasa, Finland - UN-1 | ecosystem: Environmental > Terrestrial > Soil > Coastal area > Acid sulfate soil | place: Finland: Risofladan, Vaasa | collected...
ATTCGGAGACTGACTCATCTCGAGAATTCCACAGTCCCGAATTCTACCACTAAACTATCCCGGCGAAGTTAATACTCTCATCACGATGAAGTGTTATTAAAAGTTTTTTGAAAGTAGTTATAATTCATTTGATAAGACATGTGCTTTTAAAGCTATATTTGGTACAAGATAGATGAGGATTAATCTGTGTTCCTAAATTGGTTACAAGATCCATTACTTTTGGATCAAACTTCTGTATCATTAAACAGTTGGAATACTGCAAATGATTTGCTAAAACAAGAACAACATACAGCATTTCTATTCCCAACAGGTCAATTGCAACTGTATCCCATAATGATTCGCAAGAGTGATTTTACAACCGGTGAACGGATACTCCAATCGTTTCCTTATATTAAACTGGATATTGAATGGTGTGACATTATTCGAAAACAAACTCTCGGTTTAGCTGAAAAGGTTCACCAATATTTTAACAAATCAAATTATAATAATTCGATACAAACTTGGCTGAAAAAGATCATCAATTATCTGGAACAGCAACAGAGATTTCCCTTCCCCTTATTTAGGCTGGTCGATAATTGGGGGGATTTTTTCCTTGACAAGCATTTTATTTGCTTCCAATCCGCTCGTGGTGAAGATTTTCAATTACCACTTTATCTCACTGAAGATCTGGCGTATCTTACTGGTGTGGTGATGGGTGATGGCCATCTGGCAGAGTATTTTGTAAACATCATTGATTCTTAAACAGAAATAGATTGTTCAAATTCAATTAAAATTAGAAAAGTTAATTAAACTCCTTTTGTAACGTTGAGTTTATCAATATTAAAACTTTGAAAGGGAAATTTTCATGGAGTACAAAAAAACTTTCTTTTTGGAGTTATTTGAGAGAACCATTTAAAGATTTGTATATAAAAAAAGGTGATATTATGACAAAAAAAGATCAACTTGAATTAAACTATCTTCTAGAAGATTTAAAGAAGAGCTATGGATTAGATATTACAGCAGAATTATTTAGTATTATAGCTAAAACAGAAAAAATAAAGAATGAACTTGAAAACGAGAAAAATTACAGAAATTTTCAAGAATATTTAGGAGAGCTTATTAATGCTGCTTTAAAAAACATTAACTCCCTTTTTGGCATTGACTATAAAGATCAGTCAAAAAAATTAATAAAATGGAAAGCTGAAGCTAAGCAACATTTAGAACATATTTTAGATCACATTGAAGATGAAAGATGTTATTCTACAATGAAATTTAGCAATTTTGTTTCAAAACAAGATTTACCTCTTGTTTGTCATCCTTATGAATTGACAAGCAACGAAATGGAGAAATTAATTACCTATTGTAAAGAAAACGATTTAGAGTGTTTTCTTGAAGGTAAAAGTGCTTACAAGCCATTATATACTATGACATTAACCATTGGTAAAACAGTTATTCCACTTCGCAAAAGAGTATTAGAAGAAGGATTTTTTAAAAAGAAATTAGATAAGAAAGATAAACTATAATCAATAGTGTTTAGTTGGTGAAAATCTCAAATCGATCTTCTTTTCACTTTAGTTCAATTCTTTTCCATTTCCTTCTAAGTTTTTGCTTTTTAAAATAGTGAGTATTGAAAGTAATTATACCTTTAATCCATTGTCCACTAAATGCTAATAAATAGAAACTAAGGTCTTCTGTTTTTGGTTCAGAATTAGGAACACCAATTCTCATTTCACAAAACTGTTCTATTATAGGTAAATCAGTAGTATTAGCTAGTTTAATACCTTGAGAATCATAGAGAATTAATTCTGGTCTAATGATAATATCGGTTGTTTTATCCCCATAATTTTCAAAACATGTTTTAATTCTAATCCAATAACGTTGATTTTCTCTTACAAAATCAGAGGTATCGTATTCTACTCCATAAATGCCAATCCTAGGTCCCTTTTTTCCTGTTTTAATCCAGGTATAGATTAATGCAATAATTGAAAGTCCTAGACCTACTCCGGCAATAATATCTCCAGCTATACTCATAGTCATCAATGATTACTAACACAAATCTATTAATATTTATTTTCAATCTTTGAGAAATAACAATTAATTATTGGTAGTTTCCGGAGGATAAGAATCAAGCTTCTTTCGGAAAACTACCAAGAAGACTTTATTCTCTCATGGGATATTTTTAACAGATCTTTTTAGAAGACACCCACTTATTCAGATAGAATCCCTTGGGTTTTACACGGATAGGTTCCTCTTCCTGTAGTGGTTGTTATCCTCAAAGAAATAATGAATCCCACTTTTAGATATCTTCTCGCTTTAAATAGGTTATGAACTATTATGTCTTTAAAAACAAGTAATTTTAGAAAATAATTTTATCAATTTTTTAGTTATTTTAATTTCTAAAGCATTTTCATTTCATTTTTAATCTTTCAACTCTTAATGTTCTTTTTTATTTTTTATTTTATAAATAAGAGTAACAATTATAGCTTAGGTATAAAAAATGAAACACAAAAAAACTATCATAATTGGAATGTTATGTTTGTTACTAGTTAGAACGCACAATGGTGAAGGAGGATGTATTGTATTTACAGGTGTAGGAATAATTTCTACAGGTTGGCGAGAAAAATCTTGTTTAACCGGAACTTTTCAAACTACAATAAGTATAGCCAATATAACAACCATAGATATGAGCCAAAGTGTAGAACCTAAGAACATTAGCTGGGAATACTATGATTTCAGTGAGGTTTATCATTCACAAGTTAACACAAGTTCTATAGTTATATCTCGAGATCCTTACACAGAAGGAACCAATTTTAGCTATTGTTTAACTGTTTGGATAGATGAAATCTTTGGTACTGTTATTGTCAATATTTGTAGGAGTGATTTAGTTAACTTTCACTCAGTACCAATATCTGGTTCAATAATATCCAATCCTGAAACAAGTCCTGTATCAATACCCTTAACCAGCTTCATTGCTTTGATGGTAGCTGTAACAATAATTTTACTTATCAAACAAAAAATACGGAAATAGCTTTTCATCTATCTTTTCTTTTTTTTTTTGATTCATTCATCTTTCAGTTTCTTCTCTATCTCAAGTAGATATTCAACAATTTCTGTAAAAAATTCTTATGAAAAACAATTGGTGAGATATCTAAAGGAGTATTTTGATCCCTCCACAATTCGCACCGACATAGAAATTGTGAAAGTACTTATGTTCATATAGGCTTTGAGGAAGAAAAAAGAAAAAGTAGGGAACATCCCAAAAATCAATACATTGCGTTGTATATAATCAATGGGATGAAACCTCAATAGTAATCTTATTTTTTGATCTAAAATCCTTGTTTATGATTGTTTTCGACTACTCTTTATTTATTTCTTTGGAAATTTAACATCCTATTGACCAAATATAGGCAATTAACTCCAACATCCATTTGGTTATACCAATGCCTGCTAGTAAAAGCCATCCACAAGCCAAATTGACATAAACACATGCATAAACTAATGCACCATATATAGACACAAGAGCCATTAGCCATGCACCCCAGACAAGCCATTTCCACCAAGCAAGTGGAGATCGATGTTCTCTACCTCTGTTTTTCTCTTCATTCGATCTTAGAGCACTTAATTCATTAAGATTTGATTCAATTTTATCCAAACTTTTGTTAAATCCATGTTTCTTAAAATATTCCAAAGATTCATTACTTATTGCCATTAATTCCTCAGTCTCTTCAACAGTTAAATCCATTTCAAGTATTGACTCATTAATTGCTTTATTGTATTCTACTTTCATTTTTTCGAAGCTTTTTTCCTCTTTAGCTACTTTCTCTAAATCCTTCAATTTGTCAGGTTTTATTTTCATTCGTGCAGACTTGAAAGAATTTAAAGAATTATTGAGTTTCTTGATTGATTGTTCATGATGTTGTTTTTCGATTCTTCCATATTGCTTAGCTTTTTCTTCATCTTTCAGAAATTTGGATCTTTTATAGGCTCTATGGGCAATCTCACATCGCGCCATTTCTTCTGTAGCAAGCCTGAATTCTTCATTAAAATTATCTAAATCAAATATGTCTTTCCATTTTTGGATTTCTACTTTGTGTTCTTTTTTGTATTCTATTTTTTTATCTGGTAAATTCCAATCAATTTTATCATCTTTCACTTTTATTTTCAATTCTTACCCTCCTTTGAATTTTTTTTCTACTTTAAATTGAAGTAATTTCTAAAATTAGCATTTTTGCTTCTAAGAAGAAAGCACTTATAACCCTCCTTATTCTCAATAAAATTAATTGATTAATAAATATATTGGTGAAAATTTACGACAAAAGCCATAACTAAACCTGTCTCTATAGAACAAAATTAGAAAAAGTGGATAGTAAATCAACTTGTAGGAAAAGATTTTGAACATAAAAGAAGTAATTGTTTATTGGAGGGAAGGCTTTTTGCCTGATGAAGATACACAAAAATTAGATTTAAATAAAGCAATTGAATTGGTGAACGTGAAGAAACAAGATGCAAATATTCGAGCAATTGTTCATGGGAACACCAAAAATACTTGGAATGGAGCATTCTATTTCTTAGCAATTTCAAATATCATTCTTGGTACGTTAACAGCTAGTGCTGCTTTTATTGGTGCATTCTTGGGTGACATAGGTACTGGAATCATGGCTTTAACTGCAGCTATAGTGACTGGATTAATATTATTTTTAAGAATACCTGATAAAGTAGCTACTCATGAGAATGCTTCAAAACGATTTGATAGTTTATGTGTTCAAATAGATCAAGTTATATCAGATTTGAATTTAGATGTTGACATAAGTACTATTGAATTAAAAGAGAAACTAGAGGAAATAGATGAAGACAAGAAAACCATTATTGCAGAAAGTCCAAGTATCACATCAAAAACCTACAAATGGATGGAGAAAAGAGAAAAAAAGAAATATAGCAACATACTTTAAAACTATTCTTTATTCATTTCTTTTTTACTTTCTCAAGCAATCAAATTACTATAATCAACTAGGAATTTGACAATGGTTATTATCGAATGTAAAACTGAGTATATCAATAATATTCTACATATTAAAAATTAATACTGGTATAGACAATTTACTAGAAATAATTGATAATTCAATTTCTGAAAAAGAAGAATCTTTGAATTTAGAAAAAATAATTAAACGATTTAGGTGAAGATTTGACATCTGTTTTGAAATGTAAATTTAAGTTCAGAATACTCAATCTTATTCGAGAAAAAGTAAATTGATTATTATGATAATGAAAAAATAGTAGAATTTTTTTTAGCTATATTTTATAATTAGAACTTATACAATAGATTTATTTTACCCAAAATATTAGTTATCTTATGGATTATTCATATAATGATTTGATATGGGAATTGGGGCAATATAAACCTGATGAATTTAAGGTTTTAATCAAAATTCTCTTTTTAGTAGATAAGGTTTACACTGCAGAGCATATAATCTATGGTGAGTTTAAAATAATTAACATAAATGAATCAATTGATTTTAAATCTGAAGAATTAATTTATGCTAATTCTGATCTTGAATATCATTCGTTATTGGTAAATTTATCCGAGTTTATTGAATTTGTTAAATTAATTAGCACATATAGAGATATTAAACTCATGAAAATAAAAGAGAAAAAAGACGAGAATACAATTAGAAATTCAAAAATTTGTTCCAAATTAAGTGATGGAGAATTCAGCGATTTATTTAGCTATGATAACTACACAGCTTATATAGGAAAAATAGGGATTAGATTAAAAAATCTAAATTATAATTCAATATGCAATTATTTTGATTCAAATCCCATAGAATATTCTCAAAGTAAAGATAGCTCAACTATTTACTATCAAATTGATTTTTCAGCTAATTCAATTAACTTAAATAATTATAGGGAAATAATTGATGTTGATTTAGATTATTACCCAGACATTTATGATTTGATTTATGATAAATTTAGTAAAGATTTAAGACATAACGCTGCAAGATTAAAACATTCAGCTTTAGTAATTCTTCCTAAAGAGCACATTGGGAAAATAAAGGTTACTTTAATTGAAAATATTATTAAAATAAAAGTTATTCGAATTAACAGAGAACATCTTTTATTAAAAATACAAATAAAGAAACAAAATCCCCCAGAAATTAAACATTATAATGTGTTCATTGATCCTATAAATTTGGAAAATAAAATTGAATTGGATTTTATACCTGATGAAATTGAAGGTTGGTTATTTGATGTTGATGATGAAAATAAACCTAAAATACAAAAAATAGTGAAGAAATTAGCTAATTTTGAATCAGATATTTCTGTTGATAATATAAGAAAAATTATCCTAAATGGTGAAGGACTTAATACTGATTTTAAAGAAAAATATCCTCATGCAAAATCTGATTCCAGTAAATTACATGATAATAAAATGATTAGAGAAATATGTTCTTTTGCAAATGCAGAAGGAGGTTTAACTATTTTTGGTGTAAATGATGAAGCTGTTATAAAAGGGTATAATATTAAAGAGCAATTTAAATCACAAGGGTATTTCGAACAATATATTCAAAGATTATGTAATGATGAATTAGAGCCACCAGTTATAGCTCAAGTTATCCCAATTGAAATTGATAATCACCAATTACAAATTGTTAAAATTTCCGGAAATAATGATTATTGGGTAAAAATTAAAAAAAGCGGTAAAATCATAATCAGAAAGGGAAGTACAAAAAGAGATGCAACAGCATTTGATCTCAAGAAGTGTCCAAAAAATCTTTCTTATTAATTTGACGAAATTAAAACATTTACAATATATTTTTTTAAATTGAAAAACACTTCTTTGATTTTTTTCATTTTGTATATAATAGAAAGTATGATAGAATGCCTTTAGCTAAAAGTATTAATAAAGTTAGAAAAAAATAGCTTTACAGATTAATCATTAAAAAATTATTTTCCATTAGGAAGTGAGATATTGATAAAGAAGAGAGTAGCTATTTATTTAATTTTTTTTCTAGTGATAATATTTCCTATTACATTAGTGAATTCAATGAAACCTCCTTCTCCCCCAGAAATTGAGGTTTTAGTAAATACTGGATTTAATGATGAATTAACACCTGAAAGGCAAATAGTACTTAACAAATTTATTAGAGATATGTCTTTATGTGGGATTAAATTAAATCTTTTAATAGTTAATTATTACGAAATGTTAGATTTAGTGTTAACAGGTGATTTTGAGATTGTATTTTTCTCTGGAATAGCATTACCAAATGATAATATGCCATCTATATTGGACTATTTAACATTGATTTATACAGTAAGTAATTATAATAATTCAGTATTTGGACAAAAAATCATTGACATGCAAAACGCTTACATGAATAATGATAATATTACAACACTTAGAATTTTCCATGAATTAGAATTAATTTTACATGAGGATCAATTTTTCCCAACATTTTGCTATAAATATAATTCAACAGATACATATCCATATTCAACTGGTAGTTTTATAATAAATTGTGCTCTTTCATCACCCTTACAAAATAAATCTCTACGATGGGCATTATCATATTTAGTTAATCGTGAATTCTATAGAGATACATTAGGATATGATTATGTAACATCACACGTATTTGGATGGTCTCAATTCCATGATAATAATTTACAAGAGATAAAGTACTCAATTGGCTTAGCTAAAAGCACTCTAGCAAAAGCAGGGTATTGTCCGAGTTCAATATAGAATTGTAATGCAAAAGAATTGAAACTATTTTTTTTTCACCTCTTTTTTTCTATTTCAATGATTATATATTTAATTTGTGTAAAAGTAAGGTTTATTTTTCTATTGTTAAATCAAAAACCCTTAATTATCAACTATTTTTCTAAAGATTAAAATTTTTCCCAGTTAGATTTTAGAGGATAATTAAGATAATCAATTAAAACTCGTAAGCATAAATATGATGTTAAACGATAGGAAATTTCATCGAGTAAATTAATTAAACCAAACGAAATAGGACATGGTCTTCCTTCAATATATTCAGGATAAATTTTCGGTGGAATAGTATTGATTTTTTTAGGCTTTCTATGTTTTCTTAAAAATTCTTTATCAATTATTCCCCCATTATGAATATAGACGTTACGTACTAAAACACAAAGTCTTAAGTGATTAAACTCTTCTTTACTTAAAGCTAAATGAACATTTTTTAGATTTTTCAAGTAGTTTAATAATTCCAACAATGAAAATCTTTTTTCGAATAAATACTCATTAAATATCAACTCGAGTAGTTCATACCAATTGTTAAGTAAAGTTAAATCTGCTAATTTAAGTGTGTTTTCTGCTGCTTCTCTCAAGATACTTGGTTTAGCAAAGAACATCAATTTATAAATATCCTTTACATAAGATTCAAGATACAAAAGTTTTGTAACTAATTTATTAGTACAGATTACTCTATCAAATTCAAATATCTTAGTTACTTCTGAATGTGGATTATTTTCTATAAATTTCTGAACTTTAAGTAAATATTCTGTAGACCTAATAGGAATAAATGGTTCAGGATTTTCTGGATTTGGATATACCAAAGGATATATAATACCTACACTCATATTAAAATCTCCCTCTTTAGTGTTTTTGGGATCTAATCCTAGGTGTTCACCCATTAATTCAAGGATATTCTCATCGGTATCTATTTCCGGAATCTTCCATTCATAAAAAATGGTGTGCTCTTCTTGTTTTTTCTTTCTTCTTTCTTCTTCAAGCTTTAATTCTTCTAATTTATCTTTAATCTCTTTTGGTAAATTATTTGGGAAATCAGCTAAATTCATCCATGCAAGTGAATTTATAAGATCTACCTGATTACTTGTATAATGATACCTTCTAAAAAGTTGAAATAATCGATTTTTCAATACTGCTTTCCATTCAGTATTATTTTCTACAAAAGTAATAAATTCAGAAAAAACAACTTCAAAATTGCTTTTAGCTGATCTTAATTTTTCCAACCAATTTCCTTTTGTCATGATAATCAGTGAACTTTATACGATTGGATTTTAATTTCTTTTGTTTTTTAAAGCAAAATTCTCTTTTTTCTACCAAACTGGTTCATAGTCTAAAGAATATTTTACTTTACTTCTATCAATTTCATTCTTAATATCACTCGAAAGTTCATTCGATATTGGTAATTGAAACAATTCGTATATTTTCTCAATCAAGGTATAAATATGATATCTGCTAGTGTATGTATCCCATGAATGAGGGAGTGCATGAGCTTGCTGATTACGTTGGATCTGTATGTATCTGAGTAAATCTTTTATTCTCTTTTGTTGTTTACTTGTAAGGCTCATTATTGTAGGTAAATCTAAGAAATAAGTTATAAGATCATTAAGCATTTTATACTTACTATGATTGTCGTAAGTACATTTGTTAAAAAATTCTTCAGGAGATGATTCCTTCATTAGTATCGTTCTAAGGAGTCCTTCAAAGTAATGACCAAGTATAAGATATTCAGGATCCCAATCTCCAAATACTCTTTCATTATAATCTTCAATCCAAGGTCTTTTTAAAATAAAAGTCAATATTTGATTTAATAACTGATATTTATCTTCAAGATACTCTTTTTTACGATTCTCTAAAGAATTCATCATACCTGCTTGATTTTTGTAAAATTTCTCTAATTCCTTAATATCTCTTTCTAATTCGATGTATGTTACAATCTTCTCATTCATTTATATCCCACATTCTAATAATATATGGTGAGAATATTTCAATGTTCAGTAATAAGATAAATGATAACAAGCAAACAAAAATCTTAATTTTTTTATTACCTTTTATATTCTATATTATAAAATCTTAAAATTAGTAGATATATATTTCCTAAATACCATTTAGAATTATATTAGTACTTAATGGAAAATAGTACTTGTATTGGATTATTTATGATTTCTTACAATCTAGAATAACTGTTTTTTGACTTTCTTTTTTCACCAAAGATATTCTTTTGGGACGATTATTAGATAAATATAGTTTATAAAGTAAATTTAGTAAACTTATAAATAAAAAAAACATAAAATATATTGAGGTTTAAAAAATATGTTTACTAAACGATTAAGGAAATATGTGATTATTACCATTATATCTATTTTGACTTTCTCATTTATAACTCAAAAGGTGATTGCCGAAAAAAATGTTGTAACAGAATATTATACAAATGTTACTTTAACTACAGTAGAAGTCTATGAAGATAATGATGATGGTAACAAAGGAGAAATATATTGTGAATCCACAATTAACGAAGTTGACTACAGAACTGAAACAATTGATGAAGTTGACAATGGTGATACAATAATTTACAATGAGAATTTGTATTTTGATTGGTGTTCTTTTCTGAATATCGTTATTGCTGTTTGGGATGATGATAGTGAATATTTCTTTGAATCTGATCCTGATAGAATGGGTACAGCATCATTTAATCTCTTTCCAACAAATGGTACATTTTGGGATGTAACCTATGATCCTGATGATGAACGCAATGAAGCTAATGTCACTATAAGCATTTATACACTTAATATGAGAACAATAACAGTCCCAGTCTACTACTTTATTCTAACACCTATAACTCTCCTAGGTTTAATAATGGTAATTAAAATTAAGGCAAATAAAAAACCAAACAATTTTTGAAGAGTTAAATATTACACTCTTCATTTTTATATATATCATTGGAAAAATAAACATTATAAAAGAGTTATTCTTTTAGATTATTGGAAATGACAATAAATTCAAGTAAAAATAAAAACTGGTTTAAATACTTTTAATGTTACATTTAAAATAAAGAAATTTTATTCATTAAATTAATAAAAAATAATGGAGTAATTTTAACTTTGAAAAGGCTGAATAGATGGTTTTTATTTATTTTTGTTATTATATTAATAACTTCAATTTTTTTCTTCTGTTGGTATGGGGTAAAAAGTAATCACACGGACGATATTCAAGAAATTAGTTTTTATATAATAAATGATAAAAATAATGGCACTTTTAGAACAGATATTGATTTTGTAATAGATTTTAGTAAATCTATAGATTTTGATGAAAACATTGGTACCCTTGAAGATGCTCAGAAATGTCCTTTTTACATTGATTTCACCTTTTACACCAATGTAAGCTTTGGATTCTATCAATTAGAATATACCTGGAAATCATTTTTAGACACTAGATATATGCAAGTTATAGGAGATGGTGTTGAATTTAGTAATACACCTGGAGATTATAGATTAACATGGTTTAAAAGTAAAATCAATGAGGATCATTATGATTTTAGATTATATATATCTGATATAATAAGACATCCTACAACTGAAGGATATACTTTGAATATTGACATGTGGATTTATAACCAAAATTCATCACAACTAAAAAATACTTTTGATATTTCTCAAACTTTCTGGTTAAAATATTTCGAATCAAAACAAATTGAACTAATAAACACAAATATTGATTTCTATCTTTTAAATAATTTTGAGATGGTTGGAACTGAATTTTACCAACGATCTAGTCACATAGTTGATGAAGGTAGTACAATTCTTAATGTTACTAGAAGTGATATAGATTTTTCAAGTAAATCTAGTAGAAGAAATTCATTCATTTCAGATATTTTTTTTGACCTTTCAATAACATTTCCACTATCATCAATTATTTCATATATTATATTAGATTCGATTGTAACTATTGATAACAAAGAAGAAAAAGAAGCTATTAAAGCTATTATGAATCAGAATGAAGAATTATTGAAGCAAATTATAGAAATTAAAGAGCATTTAGGGAATAATGATACCATTATGGATGAGTAACAAATTCTTATAAAGCATACTTTTATTCCCATATTATTCCTAATTAATTCTTAGTTTTTTGGCTAGTTATACATGTAAAAACAATCTATTGACTTTTAATCGCAGGGTTCTATGCACAATCCCATCAAATGGAATTTTAAAGAAATTATCTTTCAGTTTATTTCAATCAATTATCACTACCTAATCTTCATTTTGATTTATGAAATAATCTAATGCATTTTCTTTCATTTTTATTCCTCTTCTGTACTATGTCATATACAAGTTAGAACAAATTATTTGATCTTTATTTTTTCATATAGTATATTTTTCATTTCAAATAAATGAAGGAAAATACTAATCTATTTCATTTTAAATTTCATCTAACTTTAAAATCTGAATTAGATATTTGCGTTGATTATATTTTAATATACAATTAAGTTAATTTTTTTAAGCTAAATCATCTAATTATCTTAGAGTCAAATATGAAGAAAATCATAAGAAAGTTAATAGTAATTATATTTTTATTTAATGTATTTTTTTCATTCAAGATAAATGACATATTATTTTCTACAAGTTTACAATATACTGATTCCGAACATAAAAAATGGACTTTAATGTACTACTTTTGTGGTGATAACAATCTTGAAAATGGTTTTATTTCAGCAATTAATAGCTTAGAAAAAAAAGTAGATCCGTCTCAAATGAACATTATTGCTCTCTTTGATAGAAGTCCGGAACATAGTACTGCTTCTAATAATTGGACTGAAGCAAGACTTCTTTTAATAACTAATAATAGGAGTAATAAAATTAAATCTATAATATTAGAAAACTGGGGCGAGGTATCTATGGATAATTATATTATTCTAAGAAGGTTTGTTAGCTATTGTTTAGCTAATTTTAGTTCTGATTATTATGTTTTGAATATAAATAATCATGGAGGAGGAATAGTAGGGGGTATTTGTGAAGATGATTCAAGTCAAATAACTGATGATGATTACAATACTTTATCATTACATGAACTCTCTCAAGCGATTGAAAATGGCATTCTGCCTTATATATCCAAACTTGATTTAATTAATTTACGAGCATGTAATATGGGTAATTTAGAAATTGCTTATCAGTTAAGGGATTTGACTGATTATTTAATATTCTCAGAAGAATCTTCATATAGCGATAAAAGACTTTTTTCAAATGAAATTCAATATCTTGTAAATAATCCTGAATGTACAGTTATTGATTATGCGAAGGAATATATTGATATTTATGAAAAGGTAAATCATGGGTTTTTCAGAAGAATAACTCGTGATACAACACTTTCATTGATAGATTGTAGGAATTTTACTAATATACTAACTAAATTAGAAAATTTAGTGATTAATCTTTTTCAATTAATAGAAAATGGTCTAAGTGCTGATATTATGACGACACGCTTCAATACTCAGGATTTTTATTCTCATTTATATATAGATTTAATTCATTTTCTAGATAATCTGATTTTGTCCAATAATATCATTAATTTTCAACCAAATATTCTTGAAATTGTTAAGGATTTAAAAAGTGAATTTGCTAAAATAATAATAAAAAATTATCAAGATTATAATTACAAAGATACTGCTAATGGTATATCAATTTTCTTTCCTTATCCTGATTATAATCATTTCGAGTCATATATAAGTGATTATATTGCAAAATCAAGTTATATGCAAGAAATTGACTTTTTATATGACTCTTCTTATAAGAATTTCATTAATGCCTTATTTTTTATAGACTCTGATAATGATAATTTAAAAGATTGGTTTGAACTTAACTATGGATTGAATCCTTTAAGTAATGATACAAATTTAAATCATGTCCTTGATGGTAATGAGGATATAGATAAAGATGGTTTATCTAATAATTCTGAGCAATTTTTTGGCTCTAATCCATTAGAAATAGATACAGATTCCGATAGATTAACTGATAAAAAAGAAATTTTAGGAATCTTAAAACCTAGAAATCCTGGAGCAAATTATAATGGTTATGTATTTTCCTTACCTTATGATATGGATTCAGATGATGATGGAAATTCTGATTATCAAGAAATAATGTACTATAATACAGATCCTTTAGATAATACTAATTTAGTTAATAGTTACGCTCTAGGTATTATTGTATTTTGTCTAAGTAGTTTGTTTTTAATTATTCCAATTTCAGGGTACAAGGAAAAGGGACCTTAATCTCTATTTTTCCTATATTAAGTTTGATACTCAAAAATGAATTTTATTAATTAATTGAACGGGGAGGAAAGAGCCCCGTTCAAGAAAAGGATTCAGGGATATTATTTCTCTAGGGGAAAAGAGAGCAATCATCTTTTTTTCTTATTATAAAGTATTTAAACTTCCAAATCCTCTTTGTTATTATGTCTGACGATTTTCTTGAAGTCCGCATCACAGCTTTCGAGCCTGATGGTACCCAACGTATCAACGTTTTAACCTATATTCCTCAAGAATCTTTCGAGGAGGAAGTTAGAGCGATCATCCTTAGTCTCCTTGCTAGTGAAAGCTCAATTCTGGTAAGCTTCCTTTGAAGGAGTGTGAGTTTAGAGTAAATGGAGAACCATATATTATTTAATAGTATTGTACAAAATTTTTCATGAAATAAAAGAGATATTACAAATTAAACTATATGAATCTTACAAATTGAATTGAAGGTGAGTTTATGTTTGATAAAAAATTCTTAAAAGAAGAATTCAATATGAGTTGGGAGGAATTAATGAGTTGGGATCACTTTATCAAAGTAACAGATTTCATAGAAGGTTTATCAATCGAAGAGAAGGAATTAGCAAAGGAAGCATATCGTTCACTAAAAAATATTCTAGGTGAAGATTTCCTAAAAGATATGATGTATCGAAACCATCCTTTATTAATGAAAATTTCGAATAGAATTCCTAATGCACGAAAATGGGTTATACAATTCGCAAATACTTTAGAAAAAATCAAAACCTCACCAAAATTTCCTAAACTTATCCAAAATCTCATACACCATGGGGATACTACATTAACAGAAATAGCTATAATAGGGAAATTTGTATCAAATGACTTTAACGTCAAAATTTATCCAGATATTCTTATTAATAGTAAATCAAAAGAGACTGATATTGTAATAAACCTCCCAATTTATCTTAAAGATATTTTTGTAGAAGTAACTGTTTTAGAACTACCTACAATTCAAAAAGAAGTTGAGGAAATTTGGGATAAAATTGATAATACAATAAGAGGTGTTAATTTTTCATTATTTATTACAACAGTAGTATATAATAAAATATCAAACAAACACCTACAAAAAATCTTAGAGAAAATAAAGTTAATCGCTCATGATGTTACATCTAGTCAAATTTTTCGTTTTTATTCCGAAGAGAATCTTCTAGATGTTGGTATTTCATTTTCAAGTCAATCACAAGAATATCTCGATTGGTGCAAAACTAAACGAATTGAACCAAATTCATATAGTGAGAAATTCATTAATATTGATGAACGTTCTAGATTACAACTTAAGGTTAACAAAAAACTAGAACAAGTATTACAGCTACCAATTGATAATCCTGGGATTTTAGTTATTCACAGTAATAATCTATTTGGAATTCTTGGCTCTTATAAAACCTATATGACAGCTTTACAACAAATGATAGCGAAATATGATAATATTATAGCTCTAATTCTTACAACTGATTTCACTTCGTTTAAAGATAGTAAAACTATCGAATATCATGGGAATTATTTCTTTTTGGATAATAGGTATGTATTGGGTGGTTGGACATATCTAATATGGAATAATTATTCAAAATTTGAAGTAACTAAAGAATTGAAAGAACAATTAATCCAAACATTCAAACCAACTAGATATCTTTATTGAATTCTACTTCTTAATTTTAAAATGATTATCATAGAAATTCTGAGAAATATTTTTCACTAATTGCTTGTTGTAATGTAGCAACGAATAATGGTATAGAAATTGCAATTTGCCCCATTGTTTTATCTTGAACAATAATTCTGTCTCCTATTTTTAGATTAGGAATTTTTGTTTTTTCTAGAAATGCATTATCAATAATCCCCATTTTATGAACAAGAATATGTCTTATTTCTTCGATAATTGTTAATGTATCACTCCAACCTTTATGTTTATCTAGTGGAATATTACAGTTTTTAACGATAAAATTAATTCTTTTTTTAATCTTTTTCGATTTTACAGGTGTTATTGATGGATTCAATTCAGCTATTATTTCGATTAGTTGACTTAAAAGACCATCTAATAAAGCATAAAATAAAATGATTATTTGATTCTTTAAAAATACATTGAAATCTGGAAAACTTGTTGGATTTAAGCCACTTTGTTGTATTGATGTTAATATTCCTTTGTAATCTATCATTGCATATGTTAGTGGATTAGCCATCTTTTTTACATTTGAAAATAATTCTTTAGAGATTTCCTGCATTGTTTGTTTTATTTTGATGTTCCGATCATAGGATTCATTTATTATTTTAGTAATCTCATTATGTATAATTTTATCTTTTTCAATTTCATTCTTAATATTATTTGGTAAGTTGTTTGGAAAATCAGTCAAATAGTCGCTACTGATTCCATTTGAGATTATAATTTGATTTAATTGGATTCGATAATAAATTATTATCAAGTTAAATCCACCCCATATTTTCTTTTTTTCTTGATCTTTCATTTTGGACACTTTTAATTCCACTTCTATATATTCAGTTAAGTTCTAAATATCTAATTTTTTTGATATTTTTTCAAATGTTATATTACTATTGTAGTTGTTCGAGATAGTGAGTTTAATTATTTGAAGAATTGTGAGTTTAAAGTAAATGGAGAACCGTTTAATATTTAGATAATTTGAAATAAGAGAAAAGGCAAGCTATTTACTCACATACCCCCTAATTTTTATTATCTTAGAGCTTTTACACTATTTATTAGTAACCAAATAAAGTTTTTAGCTCATTTCTTCCTTTTTTTAAGAATATTCAAGATCTCTTCAGCCAAACCTGATAAAAATGAGCTTCCTTTAACCAATTCTTCGAGTATTGAATAATGGTTTTCCAATTTGGTTATTTCCGATATTGCTGTTGCTAGATGACTTCTATCTATTTTTCCTTTTACTTCAAAATCCTCTTTTGTTGGATAAAATCCTTTTGAAAGAAATTTCTCTTCGCCATATTTTTCATAACATAACCAATCATCAAATTCATCTGATGCTTCACTTTGACAATTCTCTAGTATCTCTATTATCTTCTCTTTTGTCATTTTCTCTTCCTCAAAAAATTCATTCATTGATTATTCTCAAATCAATTTATACCTAAACACTAGTTTTATTTATTTATCTCTTTCTGTATCTTTCTTCCTTTAAGAAAGATCTATTTTAGGGACTTTTTTACTTTCGATTTTCTCCTTGAGTAATTCCTACCCTCCTCAGTGAAACTTTTCCTTATCCCCCTCTCAAGATAATCGGTTAATTGTTGAGCCACCTACCTTTCCTTGTGTGTGAGATAATGCTCGAAGAATCTGTTTATGATGAAATGGTCGATTGGAAACGTATCGCTAAAGAAGATCAGAAAACCCCTCGCTTCTGTCCCCAGTGTGGTCAACTGGTTGTTCCCAAACTTCGCGAGCATAAATACTTCCAGAATCTTTACTCTTGCCCTGAATGTGGTGAAGAACTCTTCAGAAAGATCACTGTTCTGGGATTAAGCAATAGAGGATATTCATCTTATAGATATTGAATGTAATTTTTCTAAATTCAGATCAAGTTGTAATAATTCTAATCAATACCCCGATCAATGTGCTTGTTAAAGTCCAGATAGAACCGCCTAATAATCGCATGCTTTTTGGTAGTAATTTCTTCTTCTTATGATATTCTATCATATATCTTGTATCAATTAATTGTTGATTTAACCAGACATTTGTTATCCTTAATCTTTCATTGAATTTTCTTCTATCTTTTAATAAGTAATCCAATTCATTATTTAATTTAACATAAAATTCTTCTTGCTCTCTTAGTATCTAACAATTGGCATTAATTATTTCTACGAATTCTTCCCCAAGAATTTCTTCTATATTAAAAATTAATTTAATAGTTTACCTAATATTTTTTTCAATTTCCATTAAAAATGGAAAAATACTATTTACATCTTCTTTTAATGATTCAATATCAGGATTATTTGGGAAAACAGGATTATGAACAGTAAAATTACCCCAATTTTTTATATTAAGCATTTTGTTTTTATAGTAAGTAATATTGTCTTCTCTAGGTTCAAAACTAGCAAGTCTTACAATTTGATGATTACTAAACAAGTTCTCTATCAATACTGTATGTTCAAGTGATCTGTCATTTCTTTCTAACAATTCTCTAGGATTTGGATAATACTTCAATATAATGTCTCTGATAATAATTTCTTGTAATACTCTACATTCAGTAGCTATGGCCCTATTTTCACTTCTCTTATAGAATTCATTTATTTTTTCAACTATTTTGAATCGGTTATAACTTGTTTTAAATAGTTCTGGATCTAAAAAATATCCTTTGTCAATAATTTTACCTCTATTTATAAATAACTCATTATTAGGTAAAATTATTTTATTTTTTATTGAATAATCCCAACTCCTTTGATCTATATGAGTAGATATTTCGAAAACGAGAGTATAATCATCATTGTGATTACTCAACAAATCATTTACAAGATGTTGGTAAACCTCAATATTTCGTTCAAAGATAATATTTAAAATAGCTGTTTTCAATTTAATATTAAATTCAGGGCTTAAATAAATAGCATAGAGTAAATTATAATATTTATTTTTACTTAACTCATTAATATCATCATTCAAACCTTCCAACAATTTTTCAAAAAAAGTTTCTAAATCGTCTTTATTTTTCAATGCCGAAAATTTCAATAAATTATTTTTAATAAATTCAGATTCATCTTTCATTTGCATTTGTTGTTGTAATTTTTTATGTAATATCACTTTTTTCCCATTAGATTTAATTCTAGTACTACTTTTTGAACCACCATAAGTTGATCCTTGTTTAGTTACTCGAAAATAATCATTACTTCTTTTTTTTGATAATGAACGTCTAGATTTTTTATTCATTTTTTAACCTCAATTTACTCTTTTCTAAAAAATATATAACTTCTTTGTCTTTAAAACCAATTATGTTAAATTAAGTTATTAATTAAAAACACTATGATAAAAAAGTATATTTAATTGATATAAGGGGAGAAATTTAAGCGGGGAGTTGTGAAGTTGTAGTGTTTATCATCCCTATTTGGATTACAAGAAAAGGTTTGCTTTAAGTTAAGTAATTATCCTATCGGATTTTTTTCTAAGGAACTCAATGTTTCGAATAGATTAAATATGATATTTTTCTAGTATTATATGAGTTGTGGTTGGGATTAAAAGCATGGGTCAAGAGTATCAGAAACGTATCTTAAATATTTATGATTTCTTAGTAAAACCAGCATTCTATAAATATACTTTTTCCAAATTGAAAGCTTTTAGTATAATTGTTGGTATAATTGGTTTAGTAATTGGTATTTTTGATTTCATACTTATTTGTCTAACATTTAAGTGGCGATTGTATATATTCTTGATTGTTTTGATAATAACTGTTATTTTTATTAATTTGGTTGTTTATATCAGAGCTATTGTTTATACTCGAAAAGCTAAACTCCTAATCATTGATTATCTTAATAGTTTAATTCAACTATATGACAATCAACGAAAAGAATTCAATCTTATTAATAGAACCATTTATTTAAGGTCATCAAAATCACTATTTAATGAGTTGAATTATTTTCTTAACTCTGATTTTATACCTGTTAGTAATGGTCTAAATTTTCTACTTAATGCAATTGAAAGCAAATTCCATATTTATATTAAGGGACAAATGGGAATTGGGAAATCTATATTATTGTTATCACTCGTAAATGAATTAGCAAGAGAATTATTAGTAAATATAAGCAAACAAAATTTTAGAGATGAAAATTCCATTATTTGTGAATTTAAATAAACCAGAATTTTATACAAATAGCTTGTTTAATACTGATGATTGTTTTAGAATAATTGAACCAGAAAAATTAGTAACTAATGACATCTTTAAATGGCTTACACATATTTTAATAATTAATCAACAAAGAAATAATGAAATATTGAATGAAAGAGATAAGAAAATACTCTATAATTATTTAAAAAATGTTTTTAAAGAAAAAACAGAATCGTCATTTTATCTTATATTCGATGGCTATGATGAGTTCCCATTTAAAAATTATTCAGGTAATATCACACCAAGACATTTCTTTGGTTATAAAATAAATAGAGCTCATGGCATTAATTGGAAAGGAGCTGTAGTTCTATCAAGTAGGCCTTATATTTTAAATGATTTGGAAATAATGCTTGATGAAAAATTGAATTTCTTTGATAACTTAGGTTTTGATGTTCCTAATGATTACAATGAAAAAGGTTTTTTTTACAAATTCTATTTTATGGAATTGAAAGAATTTACTGATGATGAAATTAAAACTTATGTAAAAAACCAACCAATATACAAGAACAATAATGACTTTAAAAATTGGTTTGATTTTAAAAAAACAATAATTAATTATTGGAATGAATATTTTGGTAATGATTGGAAAATCCCTTTATTTTTACATGTTCTTAGTAGCAAAGAGAATATAAGAGAAATGCCTAATACAAAAATTGATTTATATCTAGAAATTTTCAAATATTCCTTTAATTGGTTTTATAGTAAAAAAGATTATTTTAAAGAAAATTTTGAATGGTTAGATTATAATGAAGCAAAACAATTGAAAAAAATTTCATTTAATTATGAAATGAAACAAGAAACAACTTTTAATTTTGAACCTATTTTGCTATATAAATGGGAATTAGAATTAATAAAAAAATTAGCATATTATATGAGTAAAAAGAATAGCTATAGATTTACGATAAATGAATATCAAGATTTATTATTAACACATAATATTTTTCCAGATATAGATAAGGATATGCATTCTAAATTTAATAATATATTTAAGCAAACAATAAATGATGGTAATTTTATAATCTCTCCAATGTTTGACGGTGATACTAAGTATTTTTATTTTTCACCTTGGAGATTACAAGAAATTTTTACTGCAATAAAATTTAATGAAGAAAGATTTAACTCATCAAAAATAGAAACAATAAAACAATTACTTCGGAACATAAAGGTGTATAGAGATACAATAAAACTTTGTTGGGAGCTTTCTTTTGAAAAAAATAAAAAACATCAGAAAGTCAAAGATATATTGATAAAATCATGTGAAGATTATAGATTTCTATTTGATCTAACATTAAAAAGAAGTATTTCAAATAGAAACAATGAGTATATTTACAATATAATGCCATCTGAAATATTATCAGATGTAAAACAATTAGATATCATTGAAGATAATCTTAGAATAACACAATTGATGTTGATTTCATTACCAATATCTAATGTAGATTTATTAGGAAATTTGTCAAAACTAAAAATTCTCTACCTTCCAGATACTCAGTTAGATGATATTAATTTTCTAAGAAAATTAACCGAACTACAAACACTGATTTTATTTAAGAATAGGATTTCAAATATAGACTCAATACAATTTTTGAAAAAATTAAGTGATTTATCATTAGGAGAGAATCTTATCACTGATATTTCACCATTACGGAATCTTATCAATATTCAAAAATTATATTTATATAACAATAAAATCAATGATATCACTATTCTAGAAAACTTAACAAATCTCCAGGAACTTGGATTAGATAATAATACAATAAGAAACATTTCTTCATTAGGAAATTTACAATATTTAAAAATATTATCTTTGGAGAATTGTCAAATAAGTGATATTAGTTCTTTGAATAATCTACCAGAACTATGTGAATTAACATTAAGAAGTAATAAAATTAAAAACATTGAATCAATACAAAATTTAAAGATTATAAAATCACTTAATTTATCAAAAAATAGAATAGAAAATATAAATGCTATAAAGAATTTAGCAAATATCCAGTATCTCTATTTAGATGATAATCAAATAGTGGATATTAATCCTTTAATAAATTTAGGAAATTTAAAAGAACTAGATTTAAGTAATAATCAAATTGTAAATTTTGAAGTATTAAAACATCTTAAAGAACTTCAAGTGCTTAACATTCATGGCAATCCCATTAATACTTTTGATATTTCATACATAGTTTTTCATGAAAATTTAATGGATTTCAAAATTGATAACAATGTTAATTTAATATGTAAAAGAGAATTTTATGGAAATTTTACTTCTCCTGCATTGCTTAGGTTGCTGGGTAAGATTAGCACATATTAATACGAAATAGGTTCATAATGAATTTTTTTTACTTTCACTTGAGTTCACTTTTGGTTTTAATTTCTAGTTATCTAAACTTTTGTCCTAGTCCCCCTCGCCAATGAGTTCATAAGCTGGTATAATAAATCATTCCATCCCGAAATATTTGATGTGATCTCCTGTGGTTTGGCAAGAAGGTAATACAAACATGTATGGGCCAACCGATTAGCGCTGTATCATTATAATGAACAGAAGATTCTCCGTTGGTGCCTTCAATGTGCATAATTGGTCAAATTTAAATTACTCGAGCATAAATACTTTCAGAACTTTTATACCCGTCCTAATCGTGGGAAAACCTTCTTTATTCAGGTGACCGTTTCGGTATCTATTCCACTAATGGTTATTCTCGATAGTATTCGAGAAAAAAATATCAAGATTAACATTAGTCTTTATTATGTTTATACTCCAACTAATTTTATTAGTAAGCTAATAAGCCAACCAGTCAAACCTAAATAAGCACCTGCAATAAGTGTAAAAATGATTGATATGAAAACCAGGAATAATCTTGTATTGGTAGAACTTTCAGTAATTCGTTTATCTAGTTGATCCATTTTTCCAAGCAAGCCTTCTCGTCGTTCATCAGTGATAAATAAGTCTTGTTCCTTGATTCTTTTGTTTACTTGATTGATTGTATCGCGGGAAATTTTTTCAATAAGTTCGATGCGTTGATCATATTTTTCTGTAAGTGAAGTAAATTGTGCTTTTAGTTCATCACGTTCAGTAAGAGTTTTCTCTAACTGTTCTTTGAACTGTTGAGCTTCAGCTTTTATATCTTCTTTTAAGGATATATTTTCTAATATTTTTTGATTAATGGAATCAAGACGATTATAATTACGTTTCAGCTTTGTATAAGCATGACCATTTCTGCCTTCTTTTTCAGCGATTTTTAATAGAAGATTTATTTGCCATAAGTCTTCAATTTTCAATATTTTACTTAAGTTATTTAGATATGTATCATATACTTTAATATCCATTATAGAAAATAAATCAAGTATAAGTTTGATACATTTTCTTTGTTTTAATAAAGACAGCATTATATCTACTATAAATTTGGATTCAACTATAAACCAACCTAAATCCAAATTACCCATAAAAAATTCATCATATGTAATATCTAATTTATATGATTTTAATTTATTAGATTTCTTATTTTTAATTTTTATTTCAACTTTAAAATCAAACCCATTGGTCGATAAATCAATTTTTGATATACGTTCATATAATTTACTAATAATCTCATCATTTTCATCTAATGTTATAAATAGATTATAATATCCTAAACTAAAATAAGTATAGTTAATTTTATTTTCATTAGCATCAATCAGAATTCTTTCAATCTTATTTTTATCAGGCATTGTTCAATAATTCCTTTTCAAAAATTAATTTCTTAATGTAGTTTAAAAATATTCCTTGTATATTATTATCAATAATACTAAAAATTATGAGTTATTTATTTCTATAGGGAAACAAAAAAAGGAATTACAAAATGATCATATAGAAAAATAAATCAGGAAAAAATATACTGATTGAAATTTTGTTTATAAGAATTTATATTGATTTAAACTTGGAAAAATTTATGATTCTAAGTGATAAATTTTCAATAAAAAAGAAATAATTGGTTGTTTGGAACCAATTATGATTGACTTAAATTACACCCAATTGTTTCCCATGTTTGGTAATAATTTCAATAGCTTCATCAATGGTATTATATTCAAAAGATGCTTGGCATGTTGTTCGTAATAATTCTCTACCTATGTCCACAGCTGGTGATCGTACAGGATTTGTATAAACACTTCTTGGTCGTTCATCAAGCAAGTCCTTAAAGAAACCAAATGTTGTGAATTCGTCACCAACAATTATTGGCAAGATTGGTGTTTGCGATTTTCCTGTATCAAACCCTGCATCAGTTAGACCTTCGTGATAGCGTTTAGTATTTGCCCAGAGTTTTTGTCTATATGAATCATTTTTTTCGATTATATCTAGTACTGCTAAGACTGTAGCTAATGCTGAAGGTGGTGAGCTTGCGCTATAGATTAATGCTCTTGCTTTGTGCTTAACCCATTGGCAAAGGACTTCAGAACCAGCGATATAACCACCAATAGATGCAAA